>OFEI01000022.1_pt1 | contig 55730 bp, 56 predicted proteins | sample 1521041 | NCBI WGS metagenome assembly OFEI01 (sample SAMN05335687, study PRJEB24111) | insect metagenome | biome: ENVO:00009004; isolation source: gut from larvae fed green and black olives | host: Bactrocera oleae | place: Israel | collected 2011-11
CTGGCCTGTGGATCACCATCGATAAGCAATGCCGTTCCTGTGCGGGATAACATTGTAGCCAGATGAACGGCCGTCGTGGTTTTGCCTACACCGCCCTTGGTATTCACTACAGCATAAATCATACCGCGCCTCCTTTTGATATATTGATATCAATATATCACTATTGAGATAATTATCAAGATATGTTGATATCTAGATAATTAGATATCAACATATCAAAAAGTAAGTTACTCCTGCGGATCTAGCTGGCACTGGCATTCACCACAAATGAGAACGGCGGAGGGTTTCGCCCAGGCGTTTAGCCCGCACTCCGGGCAACTAAATTTTGTCCGGGTTCCCGTGCCTTTCACCGGAGGTTTAATCCCGTTTACGGCATCGTCGTCGTCAGGGGTTTGTCCGGGACGAGATTTACTTATTGTCAGCGTTAACCGATTAATTAGGTCAGTATCATTCTTGTCTGTGGCCGCAAGCCAGTCCTCCAGAATATCGCTGTTGGTCTTCGAGGTGACGCTTGTTCCCGTTGTCCAGCGGTCATACCAGGAAATGGAAAAGCCGTTTTTTAGCAGGTCATACACGGCTTTCTGAAACCTGCCGCCGCGAATGATGTAATGCGTCATTTGCTGCCCTGTCTTTTTAGGGGTCTGAAGCCCAACCGTACGAAAACATACTTAGCGTACGTTTTCGTACGGTTGGGCTTCAGACCCCTACGTGAACAACTGCCGGTGCTGCAAAACTGTCGACTCGTCTAAGGTCCAGGATTCGGTTTGCGCGATGCGGTTAGATTTTTTTGGCGACAACCATAACAAAACGTTATCAATGCCTCGGGGTTAGTGGTTTACAACCCTGCGTAGAATTTTTATAGTCAAAATGGCATAAAACCAGAAACATCATATACTTTTTTGATCGGTAATCGGCATTAAGACGCGGATTCATCGTCACGCTATTTACATCATTAATCGTGTCATTCAAGGGAGAGTCGACGGTGACGGATAGGGATCAACATGCGCATCAGCCCCAACCGGTTCTCCAGGTTGAAAACCTACAGATTAGTTTCCCCGGTGAGCAGGGTTCGTCGACGGTCGTTAATAACCTGAATATCACGGTAAACCGTGGCGAAACGTTGGCGTTGGTCGGAGAGTCGGGATCCGGTAAATCGGTCAGCTCCCTCGCCTTGATGGGCTTGTTACCCAAAGAAGCGGTGGTCAGTGGCACGCGCTGGCTGCACAGCCGTAATGGACAACGTCTTGACCTCGGCGCACTCAGCGAGACTCAGTGGCAGAAAGTGCGTGGTGCGGATATTGCGATGATCTTCCAAGAACCGATGACCTCGTTAAATCCGGTCTTCACCGTTGGGGATCAGCTCGCCGAATCTCTGCGTCTACATCAGCATCTCTCCGTGGCGGTTGCGCGCCAGCAAAGCTTACAACTATTAGAACGCGTCCGTATTCCTGCAGCGAAACAGATTATGCAGCGCTATCCGCATCAACTGTCTGGAGGAATGCGTCAGCGGGCCATGATTGCCATGGCTCTTAGCTGTAAGCCGGCTTTATTGATTGCCGACGAACCAACTACCGCGCTGGATGTAACGCTACAAGCCCAGATCTTGACGCTAATACGCGAGCTCCAGCAGGAGCTTGATACCGGGGTACTTTTTATTACGCACGACATGGGCGTGGTGGCCGAGATGGCCGACCGTGTCACCGTATTGCGTCGCGGCGAGCCACTTGAAACCGCGCCGGTTAAAACGCTTTTTCGATCGCCACACCATGCCTATACCCGGCAATTACTCGCGGCGGTGCCGCGTCTCGGTGATATGCAAGGCCATCATTTCCCGCAGAAATTTACGTTACCTGACGACACTACAACGCCACTACCGCAGATCGATACGGTCGATCGTCAGTCGCCACCTCTGCTCCAGGTTAACGACCTCGTTACGCGTTTTCCAATCCGTGCCGGAGTATTAAATCGCCTCGTTAGCCAGGTTCATGCGGTCGAGCATCTTAGCTTCGATCTGCGCGCCGGTGAGACCCTAGCGTTGGTGGGCGAATCGGGCTGTGGTAAATCGACAACCGGCCGCGCGCTACTTCAGCTCGTCGCGAGTCAGCAGGGATCGATCACCTTCGACGGTCAGCGCGTCGATCAGCTAAGCGGGACAGCGTTAAATCGCCTACGCCAAGATATACAATTTATCTTTCAAGACCCTTACGCCTCGCTGGATCCGCGCAAGACCGTTGGCTACTCGATCATGGAACCGCTGCTGATCCACAAACTGGCTTCTCGTCAGCAGGCACAACAGCGCGTCGGCGAGCTCCTCCAGAAAGTCGGGCTTTCACCCGAGCATGCTCAGCGCTACCCGCACCAATTCTCTGGCGGGCAGCGGCAACGGATCTGTATTGCACGAGCCTTAGCGATGGATCCCAAGCTGATTATTGCCGATGAGGCGGTCTCCGCCCTCGATGTTTCGGTTCAGGCGCAGATCATTAATCTACTACTCGATTTACAGCGCGAGAGCGGTCTAGCCTTTCTTTTTATCTCTCACGATATGGCTGTCGTAGAGCGTATTAGCCATCGCGTTGCGGTCATGTATCAAGGGCAAATTGTTGAGATCGGCCCGCGTGCCGAAGTGTTTACACATCCGCAGCATCCTTATACCCAAAAGCTGCTACAAGCCGTGCCGGTAGCCGATCCTACTGTACAACGACCGGCACTCTCCTCTGCGGTCGAGGAGATCCCTAGCGCCATTTACCCGCTCGGCGAAGGGCCGTCACGGTTAATCCTTAATGAAGTGTCGCCGGGTCACTTTGTCGCGAAGTCCGTATCGCGTTCTCATTCGGCACCTCTTTCAATGAAGACAGGAGACACACATTTATGATGACACGCCAACTTCCTTGGCTTCTCGCCGCTGGGGTCACCGCGAGCTTGCTCAGCGTGCCCAGTTTTGCCGCCAAAAATATCGTCGTCGCGGTCGGATCTAACTTTACGACGCTTGACCCGTATGACGCTAACGATACGCTTTCGCAGAGCGTCGCTAAGTCGTTCTATCAAGGACTGTATGGCTTTGACGAGAGCATGAAAATCAAGCCGGTACTCGCCGAAAGTTATCAGGTCAGTCAGGATGGCTTAACCTATACCCTTAAGCTACGCGCTAACGTGACCTTTCAAGATGGTACACCGTTTAATGCAGAAGCCGTCAAGGTTAACCTAGATCGGGCGAGTAACCCCGATAGCCACCTAAAACGCTATAACCTGTTTAACGATATCGCGAAAACCGAGGCTGTCGACCCTCTTACGGTAAAAATCACCCTTAAGAAACCGTTCTCAGCCTTTATCAACACCTTGGCTCACCCGTCGGCGGTCATGATTTCCCCTGCGGCATTGAAAAAGTATGGCAACCAAATCGGCTTCCATCCGGTGGGAACCGGCCCTTACCAATTCGTCAGCTGGAACCAGACCGACGCGATGACGGTGAAGAAGTGGCCTAATTATTGGCAAAAAGGCTTACCTAAGTTGGACGGCATCGTCTGGCGCCCCATCGCCGACAACAATACGCGCGCGGCCATGTTACAAACTGGCGAGGCAGACTTTGCCTACCCGATTCCTTACGAACAGGCTCCGCGTCTAAAGGCCGATAGTAAGTTACAGGTCGTTAGCTGGCCGTCGATCATGCAACGCTATATCAGCCTGAATGTGACGCAGAAACCGTTCGATAACCCGAAAGTGCGCGAAGCGCTGAACTATGCGATTAACCGTCAAGCGCTAGCAAAAGTGGCCTTCGCCGGTTATGCCACCCCGGCAACCGGTATCGTGCCGCCGGCCATCGCCGATGCACAAAGCTACCCGGCGATCCCTTACGATCCAGCCAAAGCGCGCGAGTTATTGAAAGAGGCCGGTTACCCGCAAGGCTTCCAGACAACGCTATGGTCATCCCATAACCACTCTACGGCGCAAAAAGTCCTACAGTTCACCCAGCAACAGTTAGCGCTGGTCGGCATTAAGGCGCAAGTCACCGCGATGGATGCCGGGCAGCGCGCTGCGCAGGTCGAAGATAAGGGGCAGAAAGAGAGCGGCGTGCGGATGTTCTATACTGGCTGGACCGCCTCCACCGGCGAGGCTAACTGGGCGCTCACTCCACTGTTTGCCACCAGCTCTTGGCCACCCGCCATCTTCAACACCGCGTTCTACAGCAACCCACAGGTCGACAAGGATCTGAGCGACGCGTTAAACGCCACGGATAAAGCGAAGAAGAATGCGTTTTATAAGGATGCACAAGACAAGATCTGGCACGACCAGCCTTGGATCCCATTGGTGGTCGAGAAGCTCGTCTCTGCCAATAATAAGGCTCTGACTCACTTCAATGTAATGCCAGATACCGGTTTTGATTTCGATAATGCCGATCTGAAGTAATGGCATCGGGCGGGTTTTCCCGCCCACAACCCGAGAATTCGCATGCTCAACTATTTTATCAAACGCTTGCTAGGGATGCTGCCGACGTTGTTGATTGTCGCCATTCTCGTCTTCCTGTTTGTACATCTTTTACCCGGCGATCCTGCTCGGCTGCTTGCTGGCCCCAATGCCGATGCCTCAGTAGTGGCCATGGTTCGCCATCAACTGGGACTCGATTTACCGCTACCGCAGCAGTTTTGGCACTATTTGGTGCGCCTAGTCCATGGCGACTTCGGTCAGTCGATGGCTTCGCAGCGTCCGGTTAGCCAAGAGATTGCCAGCCGCTTTATGCCCACCCTGCTTCTAACCTTAACGAGTATGATCTGGTCGTCGCTATTCGGGCTATTCATTGGTGTGGCCTCGGCAGTGTGGCGTAATCGCTGGCCCGATAAGCTAGGGATGATTATCGCCGTCTCGGGTATCTCGTTTCCAGCCTTCGCGCTTGGTATTTTATTGATGCAGATTTTCTCCGTACAGCTTGGATGGTTACCCACGGTCGGTGCCGATGGCTGGCGTAACTATATTCTACCTTCGCTTACCTTAGGTGCCGCGGTCGCATCGGTGATGGCACGCTTTACCCGCGCCTCATTTATTGAAGTCCTCGGCGAGGATTATATGCGCACCGCCCGCGCTAAGGGCCTCAGCCCACGTAAAGTCATTTTTAAACATGGCTTACGCAACGCGTTAATTCCGGTACTCACCATGATGGGCCTACAGTTCGGCTTATTGTTAGGGGGAGCAATCGTCGTTGAGGTGGTCTTTAACTGGCCTGGGCTGGGACGATTACTGATCGACTCAGTGGAAAACCGCGATTATCCGGTTATCCAAGCGCTAGTTCTGCTATTTTCCTGTGAATTTATCGTAATCAATTTAATCGTTGATGTCCTTTACGCTTGGGTGAATCCCACAATCCGTTACCGCTGAGGTGTTGTCATGAAAAATTGGCGCCGCGCAGCGGCATTAAAGGCTTTACCGACTCTCGATCCGCATACGCCGCAACCGCCGCTACGCGAGTTTTGGCGGCGTTTTTGTCAGCAGCCGGTCTCGGTGATCGCCGCAGTCTTTGTCATCGCGCTGTTCCTTGTGGCTATTTTTGCACCCTGGCTTACGCCGTTCGATGCGGAAAACTATTTCGATTACGACCGTATCGATCAGGGACCCAGCCTGTTGCATTGGTTTGGCGTGGATGCGCTAGGCCGAGATATCTTCAGCCGCGTAATTTTAGGAACGCGTATTTCCCTGTTAGCCGGGGTTTTCTCCGTCGCCTTGGGCTCGGTAATCGGTACGGTACTCGGGTTAATCGCGGGCTATTATGAAGGGTGGGCGGATAGGATTATTATGCGTATTTGCGATGTACTGTTCGCCTTCCCTGGTATTCTATTGGCGATTGCGGTCGTCGCGCTAATGGGTCCTGGAATGTCGAACGTGGTGATAGCCGTCGCAATTTTTAGTATCCCCGCCTTTGCCCGGCTAGTCCGAGGCAATACGCTGGTATTAAAACAGCTAACGTGGGTCGAGTCGGCACGCAGTATCGGTGCCTCGAATACGCATATTTTACTGAAGCATATCCTGCCGGGCACTTTCTCTTCGATCGTCGTCTTTTTTACCTTACGCATTGGAGTATCGATTATCTCGGCCGCCAGCCTCTCGTTTATCGGTTTAGGCGCGCAACCGCCGACCCCAGAGTGGGGAGCTATGCTCAACGAAGCGCGCTCTGACATGGTTATGGCGCCTCATGTCGCACTCTTCCCAATTTTGGCGATTTTTCTGACCGTTCTCGCCTTTAATCTATTGGGTGATGGCCTGCGCGATGCGCTCGACCCTAAGTTACGTAAGCAATAGATAATCAGAGGAATACTGGCTTTGAAACGGCGCTCATTAAAGACAGCTGCGCCGACCGATTAATACCTATCAGCAACGCGCACGATATTATTGCCCGTGCGCTTCGCCTAGTTCGCCTTTACAACGGGCAAGCGCCGTTTCTGAGAATCCGTGAGAAGTTTAACGTAGGCTTACGCAAGTATGACAGGATGAGTGGGTGCAGTGCGATCGGATTGTTTTTTATCATTACGTTAATAGTGAAAAAATATACTCGCAAATCGACAATTGGATATTGTTTATAATGAATGCGACTAAATGATCTTTTTCTGATTAAGCCCTGACTACCAGGGCTTTTTTGTGTGGACTATCGGGAGATTTCTTTCCTGGCCAACTCTGCTAGAAATGCAGAACGGTTTTTGTACACCCCTGATTTATCAATGTAGCGGTCAATCGCACTAATCAGATTACGAGGCATCGTTAGATTAAACTTCTCTGCTTTTGACTCGTATTTTGTTGGATCGATGTTTACGAACGCCAAAAATCCATCGTCTTCATGTAGCCGATGATCGCCTAGATAAGAAGACGGATCAGCAGCCGCGGGGACAAATTCACCACGTTCAACCAATACACCACAATGTTGAGCAAATGCTGACTCTGAATCTTTCATAGCCGCTTCGAATGTCTCGCCAGAAAAGAAGCACCCCTCCACGTCAGGAAAGTAACCGTCAAACTCGCCGCTTTCGGTTTTAAAGATAAAAATTGGATATATCATGCTAGACCTCTTTTGTATTTGGGCTGATGCAGAGCGTTAAAGAGGCGGCTTTCGCCGCGCTCTGCTCAGAGTAATTTCAAACCAGAGTATTTCTGTGCCTGTCTAATTACTCCTTTTGAGGAATCTTTGCAGGGATGCGGAATTGTGATTACTTCCCGAACTCCTTCCTTCGCAAATGTCCGGTGGCTTCCGCTTTGACTCACTTCTACCCAACCATCTTCCTTTAGCCTACGTATTAACTCTCTACTCTGCATCGACACTCCTTGTCGCTTCCATATGGGTATAGCACCCATAACAAAAGGGGGTAATCAAGCTACTTATGAGTATAATACCCACAAATATGTCTAAGGAAGCGTTGACGCACTACTAAAAAGGGTCCGTGTTGAACATGAACCCTTTTACATGAGCCACCAGATCGGTAAGCTGCTCCTTAAACGATTAGCATTAGCCCATCTAGGGCCCTCTTTTCCTCTCATCCCCGCAGCTAACTCTTTCCTGACTCGGCTTTTTTCTCAAAACCTATTTACGCCAGAAGGAATCGCCTTCACAAGGGTTACCTCAACTTTCATACTATTACTTCATTTAACGCAAGGAGCGATTATGAATAACTGGACCCCTTATTTCCGTGAAAAATGTAAGCCCTTCTTCTTAACCCTGACCACCCTTTTCTTTCTGAGTTTTTTTTCGCTTACCAGCCATGCAGGGCCCCGCCCCGAGGTCGCTGAGCGGATTATTGCCTACCGTGGCGATCAGGGCATAAAAATATGGACCTTGAGAATTGGTGACCGTAAGGCCCACGAGGCATTAGTACAAATCGAAGATGTCGACCACGACTGGAATCTCCTGATCCAGAAGATGAAAATCACGCGGGTTAACGACGAGCTGCGTTACTCGGTGACTACAGGAGGCAAGCGCCACGTCGTATTGATCTTGAAACAGAATAACGGTGAACTCTATTTACCGAATGAACCTATCGCCATAAATTTAGCATATAGCGATAGTCTGTCTCAGCAAGGGGATGCGCAAAATTTCTTAAACCACTATCTGGCTAACAAGAAATAATCACTATTCAGCTTTAAACGCGTAACCCTGATGGGCTATCCCGCATCTTGGTTACTCGCAAGCTGAGTAAGAAAATGGTGGTCGAGGCGATGATAGTTAACCTCTTCCACCACTTTAGCGCCAAGAGACGCATAGAAGCTCTGTACTGACTTGTCATCGCGTACTGATAACCAATCCAGATGTGTACAGGACTTCTGCTGCGCGCGCTGAGCAATAAATTGCATCATCTGCCGACCAAACCCTTGTCGACGAGCACTTTGAGAGACAAACAGTTCTTTAATAAACATCTGACCACTATAGCGAGGAACCGGGTACAGAATAGTGACGCACGCGAAGGCGACAATACGTCCATCGCTCATTCCTTTATAGATTTCTGTCCCCGAGTTAGCCGGAAAAACGCGCTCTTTAAGATATTTCGCCATCTGCTCGGCGGCGATAATCGCTTGCGGATGGTGATAACGCTCCATCTCAGAAAATATATCGACAAGATCCGCCCACTCATCTGGCCCACACTGCGTAATATCCATCATAATGCCCCGTTAATACTGATGGGGTAACTATAGTCGAGCTCATGACGTTGCCGCATAAAAAAAGCGCCTTATCGGCGCTTTTCTCTGCTAGGTATAAAGTGAGACTTCGCCCGGCGGGCGAGTCTTGAAACGGCGGTGCAGCCATAGGTACTGCTCCGGCGCCCGCAATATTTCAGTTTCGATCACTTTATTCATATAACTCGCAGCGGCTTGTTGATCGTCATAAGGGTAATCCTGCAGCGGTGGCTGGATAATTAGTTGATAACCGCTCTTATCGCTATTACGAATCAGCACGATGGTTAACATCGACGGCTTAGCCAAGCGCGATAATACGAAGGTGCCGTTAGTGGTCGCGACCTTATCTACCGCAAAGAGCGGCGCAAACACGCTACCCTTTGGACCGTAGTCTTGATCCGGTGCGAACCACACCGCTTCGCCTTGTTTTAGAGCATGCACCATGCCGCGCAGATCGCGACGATCGATCATCGCCTTATTAGAACGCATACGGCCTTTAGTCTGTGCCCACTCCATCGCTTGATTGTTATGAGGACGATACATCGCCATCATCGGTTGACAGAGTCCAGTAATGCGGCCACCCAGCTCCAAAGACATAAAGTGGACACCGATAACCATTACACCGCGCTGCTCCTGCTGGGCGAGTTGCAGATTGTTAAGGCCAGAGACGGAGTAGAACTTACGTACACGTTTATCGGACCAGAACCATGCGATACCCGTTTCCATCAGCGCCATGCCTAACGATTCAAAATTTTTGGAAACTAACACCTCAAGCTCTTGCGCCTGAATATCGGGAAAACAGAGTTGTACGTTGCGGCGGGTGATGACTTCTCGACGTTTTAATACTCGACGAGAGATTTTACCCATTTTTGCCCCAAGCCGAATAAGCACAGGGTAAGGAAGTTGCACTAGGAGCCAGAGCACACCTAGGCCGAACCACGTCAGCCAGTAGCGAGGATGTAAGATTTTGAACTTAAATTGCCCAGTTTTTTTCATAAAGCCTTCAATGAGAGAAGCCTCTACGCCAGAAACTCCACATTTCTTGGCAACGTATGGCCTCAATAGCTAGTTTGACCGCAGAAAGCGGAAAATGTCACCGCAACGTTGCGTGAAATAATGAAAGCAAATGTATCAGGGGGAAATTAGGGCGTTGTGGCGATTAAGACAATCTCAACATTGATAGGATCGGCAACTAACGCAGGATACTGCCCCATACCAAATGCTTGGCGCGATAAGGTTATAGTACCAGAAAGACGTAAATATCCGCCACTGCTAACTAAGCGCGAATCGTCACTGCGTTTACCGTAGAGCATGACGGGTCGAGTAATCTGTTTAATTTTCAAAGACCCAAGAACCCGATAGCGTCCCTCCCCCATATCGATAATTCGGCTACTGGTGAAGGTTACCGCGGGATAGTTCGCTTGGTCGAAAAATTGATGGCTTTTTAATGCCCACGTGAGCACGCGGTGGTGCGCATCGAGTTGTGCTATCGGCATATCGACCCGTAGACGGTCGGCAACATCGTGATCGGGATCGACCACAATATCCCCTTGTAGCCCAGTGATCCGCGCATGGTAGTCGGACTTTCCGATCATTTGCCAGCGTAATAGAACATAGCTACTGTCCGCTAGCTGGAAAGAGAGGGGCGCGGCATTGGCGCAGAACATGCCTCCGAACCCTGCAAGCAGTAAGACTCCAACACGATACATGGTTTCAACCCCGGCCGTTAACCTTAAGCCTATAGCTTAGCGTGGAGTGAAGCGCCGAGCGAAATAATTTTTAAGGATAGGTAATGCCGGGAGGGTTAATCTGCGATTGAATGACGCCTTCTTGCTGTTCTCCCCACCGTGTGAGAATTTTTTGATAATTTCCCTGCGCAATGGCATCGTTAAGCGCCCGATTCAAAGCAATGACTAAACCGCTATCCTTACGCGTCGTCGTTGCGACCCACGCTTTCTTCGGGCTATACCCAACGACCTTAGTTCGCCCGTTCAGCGCAGCTTTCCACGCGGCAGCGGCTTGCGGACCAAAATTAACATCGGCGCGCCCAGACTGTAGAAAGAGTGTGGTGGTTGCGTCATCGGTGAGGTATACCGGTGTTGCGACAGGCAGGTGCTGTTGTCGTAGCTGATCATTCCACCCCAATAGGATCCGTTCCTGATTGGTTCCCGAGCCGACGATGACACGTTTCCCGGCGATATCCTGTGAACGAGAAATGTGAGTGATCGGGCTATCGCTTTTCACACTAAACGCTAAGGAGTCGGTACGATAGGTCGCGAAGTCGTAGCGTTGCTTGCGCTGTTCGGTGACCGCGATATTCACCAGCGCGACATCATAACGTCCGCTCGTGATCCCTAAAGGCCACTCTTCCCACGATACCGGCACGATACGGAGGGTTAGGCCTAAACTCTGCGCGAGCAAGCGCGCAATATCGATGTCACTCCCTATACGCGTGCGGTTATCGCTAGCGAGTAAGGACAGCGGCGGCGAGTTTTGCGCCGAGACCGCTACCGTCAATTCACCGGGATGCGCAAACTGATAATGAGACGGCAGCAGCGCGATGGCCTGTGGATCAGCAGGGACAGTCAACGGTTGTTCGTTCGCACTGAGATTGACCGCGGCGGGGGCATGAAAAGCGGTCGATAGCAGTAGTATTGATAACAGGTTATTGCGCATCGGCACTCCCTATAAGACTTGTGCAAGAAACTGGCGCGTTCGACTGTGTTGTGGGGCATCCAACACATGCTCTACTGGGCCTTGCTCCACAATTTCACCCTCGACCATAAAGACGACTTGGTCGGCAATCTTGCGCGCAAAGGCAATTTCGTGCGTCACGATAACTAAGGTTTTCCCAGAGCGAGCGAGCTGTTCAATAACGTTGAGCACTTCCCCGACTAACTCTGGATCGAGCGCCGACGTCGGCTCATCGAACAGTAGGACTTTCGGTCGTAACGCCAATGCCCGTGCAATGGCAACGCGCTGCTGCTGCCCTCCCGAGAGATGGCGAGACCAAGCATCGGCCTTATGTTTCAGCCCCACCTGCTCAAGTAACGTCAGCGCTTGAGCATGAGCCGCTTTGCGTGATAGTTGTTTATGCGCGATCGGGGCTTCCGCTACATTCTCTAGGGCGGTGAGATGCGGGAAGAGGTTAAAACTCTGGAAAACGTAGCCGACCTGCGTCCGCTGTTTGAGGATCTTCTTCTCCTTAAGCTCATAAAGCTTGTCACCCTTTTGTCGGTAGCCAATGTACTCATCATCGATTTTGATCAACCCTTGGTCAACCCGCTCTAAATGGTTAATGGTCCGCAGTAGCGTCGATTTCCCCGATCCTGACGGGCCAATAATGACCGTCACAGAGCCTGCAGGAATCGCTAGGTTAACGTTGTTTAAGGCTTGAAATGTCCCATAGCGCTTACTGACATTGCTAATAGAAATAGTCCCTAAAGCATTAACGCGTGTGAGCATGAGCGGCCTCCACTTTTTGACGAGTGACAAAACGTAATGGAAGATAGCGGTTAAGTCGCGTTCTAGCAGGATGCTTGACCACAACGCGCCGTTCGCTGCGGGAGATAGCTCGCTCGACGACATATTGCAGCAGCGATAGTCCGCTGGTGATCACCAAGTACCATGCCGCGCCCACCATCAGTAAGGGGATGACCTCTTGGTTACGGTTGTAGATCATCTGCACGGTATAAAATAATTCCGGCATCGCCAATACATACACCACCGACGTTCCTTTCGCGAGGCTGATGATTTCGTTAAATCCAGCGGGCAGGATCGCCCGTAGCGCCTGAGGAAGAATAATCCGCCGTGTACGACGCCAAGACGATAACCCGAGTGCCGCGGCTGCCTGATATTGCCCGGCATCGACACTCATAAAGCCGCCACGGATGATCTCAGCCGTATAGGCGCTCTGTACCAAGGTAAGCCCGATTACCGCTGACGAGAACTGGCCTAATACGTTGATGGTCTGAAAATGCCCGTAGCTCAGCGAGGTAAATGGGATCCCTAAGCTTAGCGTGTCGTAGAGGTAAGAAAAGTTATAGAGAATAATCAAGACGACGATCAGGGGAAGGGAACGGAATAGCCAGATGTAGCCCCAAGCGAGACTGCGCAGCAAGTAGGAATCCGACATTCTCGCCAGTGCCAATAGCCCCCCGACCACGATGCTCAGCAGTGCGCTAGAGACCATTAATAACAGCGTTCGCCCAAGCCCCTCGAGGATTACAGGGTTGAAGAACCACTGCCGGAAGACGCCCCACTCCCAGCGAGGGTTAAAGGCGATAGATTGGACCACGACTGCCGCGATGAATAGAACTGCAATTCCTCCAACAATTCGCCAAGGATGACGGGCCGGAACAATAGTCAGTACGGGTTTGGAAGACATGACGGCTCCTTAAGCGACATCGCGCTCGGCGGTAAAATTAAGTGTTTTGGTAAAGCGTAAGCGGCCATCGTAAGGGGGGTGCCCATACTCCTCGAAGTCACGCGAGACGTCGAACTGCGGTTGATAGCCTAATGAACGGTATAAGGCCACCGCCTCCGGTTGACGAAACCCGGTGGTGAGGTAAATATGCCGATAACCGGCCTGCCAAGCGCTACGCTCGAGCTGGCGCATGACTCTCGCGGCAATTCCTTGCCCGCGTAACTCTCGACGGGTCCAGATCCGCTTCACTTCGGCCGTCGTCGCGTCGTAAGGCTTAAACGCGCCGGTTGCGATAATCTCGCCGTCCTGCTCAAGCTGGAGGAAGAGGCCCTGTGGAGGCAAATACCACTGGGCTAGTTCAACCTCATTGTGCCGGGAGAAATAGTCGCCGTACCGCGCGCTATATTCGGCGAATAGACCGGTGAGGATCGGTTCAAGATGCTTATCTTCGGGTGATACCTGACGAAAACCTTCTGCTAACATAGCTTCCCCTTAATCGCCTAATCCTGCTGGATTGACCTCTGAGGCGGGAATAGCTTCAATCCCCTCACCCCAACGATTTAATACACGCTGGTAGCTACCGTCTTTTATCGCGCCATCGATGGCCGCCGCCACTGCAGGGGCAAGGTCGTTACCCTTCTTCAGGGTGACCGCGATATGGGCGGCCTGCGGCCAGCCACCATCCACGTTACCCACTAAATGTGTGCGCCCAGTTTGCGTCGCTTGCCAAGCGCCGTTGACGTTTGGACCAAACCAGGCATCGGCACGTCCAGATTGCAGGGCTAGCGTCTGAGCGGCGCTACTGGTCATATAGATAGGAGTCAATGCAGGTAATCCTGCGTTGATATTCTCTTGGTTCCAGGCGAGCAGGATCGCCTCTTGGTTGGTTCCGGAGCCAACAATAATCCGTTTGCCGGCAACGTCCGCCGCCCGGCTAATTGTAGTGATGGAGCTGTGCGTCGGGACATAAAAACCAAGCAGGTCTTTACGATAGGTCGCGAAGTCGAATTTTTCCTTGCGCGCCTTAGTGACGGTCACGTTACTTATCGCCGCATCGTATTTACCACTCGTCACACCGAGCGGCCAGTCCTCCCAAGAAGTCGGTACGATGCGTAATTTTAGCCCTAGCGCCGAGGCGACTAACCGGGCAATATCCGGCTCACTGCCCACCAGCGTCTTATTATCATCGGCGAAGACCATCAAGGGAGCGGCACCGTCCGCCGCAATACCGACTGTAAATTCGCCGGGATGGGCTAACTTAAGCCCATTAGGTAGCTTGGCGATAGCCGCCGGATTTGCAGCGGTGATAATCGGGGTCAGATTAGCCTGCAGGTTGATCGTCGTGCCATTAACGGTCGGGGCGGCAGCATGGCTAATAAGCGGCGCGAAGAGTGTTGTCGAGATCAGTAAGGCTAAAGTCCTAATATTGTTCATGCTACATCCTGAGCGTTGGTCGCTGTCGTAAAGGTATTTTCAGGTAACGGTAAATTGAGGGAAGAACGTAAGGTATTCCCTGGGTAGTCGTGGCGATAGAGCCCTCGCTGCTGGAGCAGTGGTACTACATCGTTGACTACCCTTGCTAAGACCTCAGGTGTCGCCCCTTGAATGATAAAGCCGTCGGCTGCCTGTTGTTCAAACCAACGTTGTAAGCCATCCGCGACCTGCGAAGCCGTTCCATGGAACAGAGGCCGCGGGGTGGCCGCCTCCAGCGCGACTTGGCGTAACGTTAAGTGGCGCTGGCGAGCCTCGCGCTTAATTTCATCGGTCGTGCTACGAAAACTGTTAGCCCCTAACGCCCCCAGCTCTGGAAATGGCTCGTCGAGAGGATATTGACTGAAATCGTGATGCTCGAAATAACGCCCCAGATAGTTCAACGCGTCGTCGATCGAGACTAACGCTGCCGTGTCCTGGTATTGCCGCTCGACATCGGTGTCGTCTTCGCCGACTAACACAGAGACCCCTTGAAAGATATGGAGATCGTCAGGGTTACGTTGGTAGCGAGGAAGCTGTTGCTTGACGTCTCGATAGAATTGCTGCGCTTGCTCGAGCGTCTGCTGATGAGTAAAAATCGCATCGGCGTGGCGAGCGGCTAACTGTTTACCGTCACTCGATGCACCCGCTTGAAAAATAATCGGCCGCCCCTGTGGCGTACGCTCGATATTAAGCGGCCCAGCCACCTGAAAGAATTCACCATTGTGGTTAAGAGGATGCAGTTTAGCCGGGTCGAAAAACTGCCCACTTTCTTTATCACGTACAAACGCCCCTTCCTCCCACGAGTCCCATAGCCCTTTTACGACTTGCAGGTATTCGTCGGCAATACGATAGCGCAGCGCGTGCTCTGGATGCTTCGCCCGAGAAAAATTACGGGCAGACCCTTCAAGCGGAGAGGTGACAACGTTCCACCCTGCCCGTCCGCCACTCAGGTGATCGAGGCTGGCAAACTGCCGCGCCACGGTGAAAGGATCGCTGTAGGACGTAGAGACCGTCCCGACCAGACCGATATGCGAGGTTAAGGCCGCCAGCGTCGACAGTACCGTGAGGGGTTCGAAGCGATTAAGGAAATGCGGAATCGATTTTTCGTTGATATAGAGGCCGTCGGCGACAAAGATAAAATCAAACTTCCCGGCCTCGGCGAGCTGCGCCGTCTGCTTTACAAACTCAAGATTAATACTGGCATCGGCGGTGACCGCTGGATGACGCCAAGCCGACATATTGCCAGATGCGCCATGCAAAATAGTACCTAAGCGTAGTTGTCGAGTGCTAGACATAAGGGGTCCTCCGCAACAAGGCGGTTAATCAATGAAACAAATGAAGGCGAAGAGCGTTAGTAGTAGCCGCAGTAACACAGTAGGAGGCAAGAGTTAGAACTTGCCATCAGGGGGAGCTCATCAGCATAGTAATGATCGAAATATGCGGCAAAAGCGTGGAGAATATTGTTCATAAGGTGGCTCCTGTAGGGTGCGCGACACGGGCTAACCGCCGTGAGGCTTGCTGACTTGCGGCTAAGCGAGTCAGGGCTTGCAGCCGATGAATAGGATCACTGATCGGTAGATCGATAATAAATTCGTCGATAGCGTAGCGCTGGTGTAAGGCGTTGAGCGTATCGAAGACTTCTTCCCCGCTACCGACGAGAAGCGTCGGGTATTTTCTTTCCAGGCTAACGATTTCACTGCCCGCCTGCTGCGCAAAGGTGGCGGCCTGTTGCTGCGTGGCAAGGTTGACACGCTGTCCGTTCGCCAGTATTAGCTGCCAGGTCTCGAGCGTATCGGCTAGGATCTGCGCCTGTTGTCTATCGCTGGCAATCACCACCTGTACCGCAACGATCGTCGGCTGCTGAGTATGTTGCTGCCAGAATTGGGTAATGGTCGCGAGCTGTTGGTCATCTCCATTGAGATGGGCGGCAAAAACGAAATTCCAACCAAGAGATTTAGCAAGCTCCGCGCTATCGTAGCTAGCGCCGAGTAGGAAGCGTGGCGGCGTACTCGGCGGTAAGGGCGTGGCCTGTAGCGAGGCCTCGGTGTTGAGGAGAAATTGATCGACCTGCGCCAATTGTTGGGCGAATGTACCGCGCTGTGCGCCGACTTCACCCTGCAGTGCACGGGTAGAGGCCGGTAAGCCCCCTGGCGCTTTGCCTACCCCAAGGTCGATACGCCCCGGTGCCATAGCGGCGAGTAAATGGAAATTCTCTACCACTTTATACGGGCTATAATGTTGGAGCATCACCCCACCCGACCCTAGACGTAGCGTTTTAGTCTGCGCGGCCAGCCAGGCGAGGACAATCTCAGGGGAAGGGCTCGCCAGCGATGGGGCGTTGTGGTGCTCGGCGACCCAGTAACGATAATAACCCGCCTGTTCCGCAAGCCGCGCCAGTGCCAAGCTATTATGTAACGCTTGCTGGCTGGACTCCTCCGCACGACGCGGGCATTTATCTAGAACGCTGAGACGAAAAGACATTGCGACTCTCTTAATTAATCACCATGCCTTAGTTTTAAAAGAAAAGAACCGCGTGAGGAAATATCAAATTAGCGCTTATAAAGCACTTATTTGGCTAACATAAAAAGAGTACTGAGTATTTTTATTAATAAACCAACACATCTTTTATTAACACTCCTGCCGATCTCCCCGTGTCGACGGCTGGGAGATCACGAGAAACTCAACCGCTGCCTGCGATTCGTTGCGTGCTTGATGCACCACCTGCGGGGGGATTTCTATTCCCTTCTGGGGCGTAATTCGTTGCACCTCACCTTGTCGCTCCATCGTCAGCTCGCCAGACAGAACGAAGAAAAACTGCCGTGCATGCTGATGAAAGTGTCGCTGTTCCGCAGTGTTAGGTGGCATCTTTTCATGAATAATTAATAGATCTTGCTGTTTAACCAGATACCAACCGTCGCAATTGTCACCCCATTGATAATGTTCTGCCGTCGTTTTGTCGATCATATTCGTCGTCTCTTTACTGGATAGGAAGGGTGATAATACAAAATTCGCTAAATAAATCTAATTATTAACTAACCGTCAGCCTAGCGGCTTAATAGAATTTTATGCTGTTTTTAATCTAAAAAAATGCATTAAGATTGCTCGATATATAATAGGCCGATAATTATCGCCGTTATATCGTTGTGATATAACGTTTGCATTTTAATTATTTATTTAACCGCGTTTAATTCTCTACTGTGAGACCTATTGAATGCCTGAAGAGTAGGTCCTATGAATTTCCAGCAACTTAAAATTATTCGCGAAGCCGCCCGCTGCCAGTGTAATTTAACCGAAGTCGCCAAAACGCTTTTTACCTCGCAGTCGGGGATTAGCCGTCATATTCGGGAGCTTGAAGATGAATTAGGGGTGGAACTCTTTATTCGTCACGGCAAGCGGATGCTGGGTCTAACCGGGCCTGGAAAAGAGATGCTGGTCATTGCCCAACGAATTTTGGACGAGTCTGCGAAAGCGAAGCGATTAGGTCAACTCTTTACCGCTCAAGAGGCGGGTGTATTAACTATCGCGACAACCCATACTCAGGCGCGTTACTCTCTGCCGACTATTTTAAAACAGTTTCGTAGCCGTTATCCGCATATTCAGGTCGTATTGAACCAAGCAACTCCGGAAGAGATCCGAGATCAGGTCATCTCTGGCGAGGCCGATATTGGTATCGCCTCCGAGGGGCTAACGCACAGTGGAAAGTTAACGACCTTCCCATGGTTTAAATGGAATCACCGAATTTTAGTCCCGCACGATCACCCCTTAGCGCAGGAAGAGGAATTAACCCTAGAACAGCTGGCAAGCTGGCCGCTCGTGACTTACCGCGCCGGAATGACTGGACGCTCGGTGATCGATGAAGCATTTCAGACCGTCTCGCTACTGCCAAATGTCGTGCTCAGCGCCCAAGATTCGGATGTGGTTAAGACCTACGTTCGCCTTGGCATGGGCATCGGGATTATCGCTGAAACCGCGGCCGATAAGGATGATCCCGACCTGACCTCGTTGGATGCCCGCCATCTGTTTAATAGCAATACCGTATGGCTTGGCGTAAAACAGGGGCAATTACAACGCGATTATCTCTGGCAATTCATGACGTTGTGTAACCCTAATCTTTCTGAAGACGAATTAAAACAGATCGCGCGCGGGATTACCGATAGCCCTGAGTTTAGTTACGATTTCCAAATTTAAGCGCACGGATCCCCCCTTTTTTCATCGCATCAGCGACTAAGCTAAAAGGAATTCGCCAACGCTTAGGAGCTTATGTGATGTCTTACCCCTGGCAAAAACCTGGATTAACGCCCGACCAACAAGCTGCAGCGGTCGTCGCGGCGATGACCACTGACGAGAAATTTGCTTGGCTATCAGGCCCGATGGCGATCCCCTTAACGAAAGACGACAAGCTACCGCCGGAGGCGATAGGCTCGGCAGCTTACTATCCTGCGATCCCACGACTCGGTATTCCAGCGCTGCAGCAAAGTGATGCCAGCCTAGGTGTTAGCGCGTTAGGCGGCGTACGCCCAGGAGACCATGCTACCGCGCTGCCGAGCAGCCTAGCGTTGGGAGCCTCCTTCGATCCACAGCTCGCAGAAGCAAGCGGAGAGCTGCTAGGGCGTGAAGCCTTTAGTAAGGGGTTTAATGTTCAACTGGCCGGTGGTGCTAATCTTATTCGCGAGCCACGGGGAGGCCGTAACTTCGAGTATATCTCCGAAGATCCACTGCTGACCGGTATTATTGCGGGTCATAGCGTGCGTGGGATCCAGTCACAACATGTGGTCTCAACAGTAAAACACTTCGCCGTAAATGCCCAAGAAACTGGAAGAGTGCTTGCCGATTCGAGATTAAACGAGTCGGCGCTACGTGAATCCGATCTGTTAGCGTTCGAATTAGCCATTGAAATCGGCGAGCCGGGGGCCGTGATGCCCGGCTATAATCTAATAAATGGTCACTGGGCATCGGAGAACGCCTTCCTCCTATCGCAGGTGTTAAAGGGCGATTGGCGCTATCCCGGGTGGGTTATGTCAGATTGGGGCGCAACGCACTCTGCAACTAAAGCCGCCTTAGCAGGATTGGATGTACAGTCCGGCGCTAATCTCGATCAGCAGGTATGGTTCGATCGTCCACTACGAGAGGCCGTCGATCGGGGCGAGATCAAGGCGACCAAGATTGATGAGATGATCCGCCGGATCCTGCGCAGCCTTTTCGCCTGCGGCGCGATCCAGCACCCGGCACAACGCGGTCGACCTATCGACTATAGTTGGCACCAACTCATCGCCCAGCGCGAAGCCGAACAGGGCATTGTATTACTCAAAAACGATCGCAATACGTTGCCCCTCGCACCTGAATTATCGCGCATACTGGTGGTGGGAGCACATGCCGATCAGGGCGTACTAGCGGGGGGCGGTTCGTCTGCGGTAACGCCGCAGGGGAGCTTACAGTTTGAAGGCGTTGACTTCATGGGTATCCAAACGCCGAAAGTTTATCACCCTAGCTCGCCTCTTGCGGCGATTCGCCATAACTCACTGGCTAAGCGGGTCGATTTCGTCTCCGGTGAGTCGCTCGACGAGGCCTTAACCGCTGCCGAGGGCAGCGATGCGGTAATTGTTTTCGCCGAAGAGTGGCGCTCGGAGGCTCTCGATGCACAGGGACTTAGCCTAGATGCACATCAGAATCAATTAATTACCCGGCTCTCTGCGGTACATTCGACCGTTATCGTAGTACTGCAGACCGGTGGTGCGGTCACCTTGCCGTGGCTAGAGAGCGTCCCGGCGCTACTCGAGGCTTGGTACCCTGGCTCCGGTGGCGGTGAGGCGATCGCCGGAGTATTATTTGGGCGAGTCAATCCAGCGGGACGTTTACCCATCACCTTCCCTGCCGATGATCAGCAGCTTCCACATCCTACCCAGAAAGACCCTAACACCACCACCTCTTTGCCTGGTGTCGAGATCACCGGTGAAGTGTTTGAGATTGATTATAATGTGGAAGGCGCCGATGTCGGCTACCGCTGGTTTGCACGCCAGCAACATAAACCACTATTCCCGTTTGGCTTTGGCCTCTCCTACACTCAGTTTTGCTATGAGAACCTACAGCTTAGCCAAACTTACGGCAAGATTTCGGCAAGCGTTACGCTCACCAATAGCGGCGAGCGGAGCGGTAGCGAGGTGGTGCAGATTTATCTGCGACCCGTCTCCGGCCGCTATCCTTCGCGCTTGGTCGCATTTAAGAAAGTAACTTTGGACGCTGGCGAGTCACAACGAATTGATTTAGGTATCGAACCGCGGGTGATCGCACAATGGGACTGCACGCAACAGCATTGGTCGATAACTGGCGAAGAGGTGGAGATTTATCAAGCTAGCGATGCCAGTTCGGTCGGATTGACTGCGACAGTGACCCTCGCAGCACAATCCTTCGGTTATCCACGGCACTAACCTTCATTTCACCGCATTGCGAGGGATCAAGGAGTACGTAGGCACGTTTTTATCCTTCGAGGATGCCAAGGACAGAAGCCAGCAATGTCTCGAACAGAGCGGCTACCTATTAACGATAGCCTGATACAAGAGCCCTCAACTGAGGGCCTTTTTATTTTTACAAGTCGAACACGGCCAATAGCCGTGCTTTCGATTTAATATATTTAATAACAATTTCTTTATGCTCGTCAGTCATATAACTGTTATGGATGATCTCTATCAACTTATCCTTTTTAGCTAAAATATCATTGATGTACCTTCTAGCTAACTCTGACTTAATCCCAAAACCTGCCGCACATTCAATAAAATCATACCCAATTAGCTCTCCATGTTTCGTGTCGTAACCAGCGGCTAATTCATGGTTATATTCTTCTCGTATTAGCAAAGGGAGTGCTAAGTGTTCGTCGAGGAGTTCAGGGTAGGCGGCCACGCTCACGAAGTCGTAAACAGGGGTAATAAATATATTTTCATCAAGAGGGTGCATTACCCCGATATTGCGTAGATGAAAGTCATTGTTACCAAGAAGGTAGGCACAGACTACACGTTTAAAATAATCGCGCCTGGTGGCTAGCGAGCTATCTACATTCCTCGTTATGAAGTCGCCGACTTGCTCATAGCTTACCGTCTGAAATTCCCCCTCCTTTCCATACTTATCTGTAATGCCCATCGCCCCATCAATTTGTTCCTGGTGAATCCTTGACTCACCATCGCGATCGTAACGAGCAATGACAAAAGCGAGTTCCTGCTCACCTGTTTCGATTGGTGGAATAAAGGGAATTAACCCGAATTCTGGAACATTGAAACCCAGCGCTTTCATGCAAGACATAATCGCATGTTCGTTCTCAGCGAGGTTCTTAAATTGTTCGGGAGAGGGTTTTAGGAGGTATGTGCCGCCATCCTTTACAACATTAAGCGTGCCCTGCTGATCGAGAGCGAGCGATAGTTTAGGTTGCGCGCCTGATATACTCATTCCTTTTTGGTCAAAGGGCTTTTTTACTACAAATTCTAAGCGTGTAAAGGGGAGTACTGATTTAGCGTTGGGTTGGGTAAACAATGCCTTCATGCCTTTACGTGACATTCCCGACTGCCGTTCGGACTCCTTTAGGGGAGCTAAGGTAATCAAGCACCTTTTATAATTCATCGGTTAGCCTTAGCTTTATCGCGCCGAGTAGGTCTTTTCCGTTCTCAACGAGTAGGCCGAGAGTATCATTTGCATCGATTTTCTGCGTTTCTGAGTAACGCTTTTTCAACCAGCCTTCCGGTGCTAGACCATGGAAAAAAGGCGGTAGCTTTTCTGATGAAAATACAGTGCCGTTATTAGGGAGGCTTAGCGAGATAGAAGGCCCTTTGTAGGAAGGTAAGTAACTAAAATGAAACATCCTATCTTCCTGGATCAGATAGCCAACTAGCTTGTTGTAAAAATATACACTCACTGTCCTACGCATATTGATAACCCTAACTCTGAATACAGTTTAATGATGTTGCTGAACCGCGCGCTATAAGGACGCTTTATCATGCGTTTTAGGGTTGCGATGGGGATCTCTGTTTGAATGGATAGCTCGTCATGGCTAATTTCTAGTCTTTTAATCCTGTCCTTAATCTGATTACTCAGCTTTTCCTCAGAAACAGAAAAATCGTTCATTTTTAATTCTCATTAATATCAAATATGATATTTAATACTACTTTGTACATCAAAAAATAGCCAATTAATATCTTTAAGTATCAAAAATGATTCTTTGTGTTATGGCTTTTTGGTAAATACCGAAGTCCATAGCCTCAAGTCTCAAGTCTCAAGTCTCAAGTCTCAATTGAATATTGGTTTTTTTTGTGAATAAAACCGACCAACTGACCGGAGCCAAGAGTATTGATGAACTAATCATACTTTTAAACTCCATAGAGAAAACACAGACAGATACCGGGCGAACATCGCATGTCGTGACAACCAAAGGAGGGCAGGTTAAAACCGCGTTCAAGGTTGTTGATGCCAGTAGCCTACTCATATCGAATAACCAAGAAGGGACCATAAACCCTGCATTCCTCCATTTCACGGCCTACATGCCACGTTTGGCATGTAGGCCGTGAAATTTTCGCTTCGTTCATAAAACTGTCATCGTTCTCCGGCACTGTAGCGAGAGTCATCGGTATATTGAAGAGGTTTATTTATGAGCGATTATGATAACGATCTTTATGAAACGCTGTTTGCCACTCGCCAACGCCCTTTCCCGGAAGAGCCGAGCCAACCCCCACGCCGACGCCGCGCTCCTGACGAAGGGGACTATCAAGAGCTGCAATTTAATGACTAAACGGCTACTTATTCAGTAATACCGCAGGATGCGCCGAATGTTCAGGGTAAATAACGCGCAAGTCGGCCTGATACCATTGCTTAAGATGGGCTTCGGTCAATACCTGTGCGACCGGACCGTCTGCCAGTAGCATTCCCGATCCCATCACTAAGAGACGATCAGACCAGGTCGCCGCGAGATTAACATCGTGGAGGATCGTACAGACCATTAGTTTTCCGCCTCGTGTTAAACGGTGTAGCAGACGTAAGCTGTGCTGTTGGTGATAAAGATCTAAGGCCGATGTCGGCTCATCGAGAAATAGCCACCCTTGCGGCTCTCCGCCTTTCCAGAGTTGCGCGAGGACTCTTGCTAGCTGAATCTGCTGTTGCTCTCCGCCGGAGAGCGTAGCGTAGTCACGGCCACGCAATGCATGGCAGCCGACGAGATCAACCACCTGATCGAGGATCGTGCGATCGGCGCATGGTGGCTCAGCGCGAGCTGGATGACCTCCTCGGCCATCATGGGGAAAGAGAGTGGGTTCTGTTGTCGCATCACAGCACGCCGATCGGCGAGCTGCCGTCGATCCCACTGATCATAAGTCTTTCCTGCCAGCGAGCACGTTCCCTGCGTAGGGGATAAGAAACCGGTCAGTAGCCGGAGAAGCGTAGACTTCCCTGCCCCATTCGGGCCGATAATCGTGACAAACTCGCCGAGAGAGAGCTCAAGATCGAGAGGGGCGATCAGGCGCAGCGCGCCACGCTGCAACCCCAGTTGCCGAGCACTGAGTTGGCTATGCATAGCGAGTCCTCAATTGTCTTAGGATCAGGAGAAAAAACCAAGGAGCGCCCAGTAAGCTGGTCACCAACCCGACGGGCATTTCCGCCGGTTGAACGAGAGTTCGAGCTAGGGTGTCGGAGAGGAGGAGCAATAGCGCGCCACTGACTATCGCACCGGGTAAGACCCAGCGGTGGTCGCTGCCTAGCAGCATCCGTACCAGATGAGGGATCACTAATCCGATAAAGCCAATAATCCCCGTGAACGAGACAGCGGTGCCTACCAATAACGCATTGCCGACGAGTAGCCATTGCTGCGTGCGTAATACGTCGATACCGTTATAAAAAGCATCCTCTTCGCCTAGCTGTAGCAGGTTTAAGGCGCGTGCGTAACGCAGTAGCAGCAGGCAGGTGGGAATAATGATGATCGCGGTGATCCCGACGACCGGCCACTGAGCCTGCGCCAACGACCCCATCCCCCATAATGATAACTGACGTAGCTGTTGATCATCGCTGAGCCAAGAGAGTACGCCAACCAGTGAACCGGCGATCGCATTGATCGCGATTCCCAGTAGTAATAGCCGTGATAGCTGCCCTTGGCTCATCTTATTTAACTGAAAGATGAGTCCCGTCACGAGTAAGCTACCGATAAAGGCGGCGATTACCGGCAGCCACAGGCGGGTCACCGCTGGCAGAGGGAGAGGAATAAGCAATGCGCAGGCAACCAGTAACCCCGCACCACTACTAATCCCGAGTAGCCCAGGATCGGCCAAGGGGTTACGGAATAGTCCCTGCATCACCGCTCCGGAGACTGATAGCGCGGCGCCGATCAACAGTGCGAATAATACGCGCGGTACGCGAATCGTTGACCAAACCTGCCAGCCAAGGCTATCGAAGGGTTGCGACCATAATGTTGCGAGGCTGAGTTTCATCGCGCCGAACTGTGTGACCCCTATCGCGCTTAGCACGAGGAGAATGCTCAGGCTTGCCAGCATACGCCGACGATTACGGTTTGTGCGCATAGCTCTCGGCAACATCGTGACGAAGAGTTAAGATCGCCTGTGGCGTATCGATCCCAAAGCCGAGTAAAGCCATCTGATCGATCGTGATCACCCGCTGCGCCTTACCCGCCGGGGTGAGGCTGAGGCCGGGTAAGGTCCAGAGCTGGGCCGTCCCCCCCATCTGTTGTAGCGCTTGCCGGTCGATGATCACCAGATCGGGGGCTGCGGAGATGATGCCCTCTTGTGACATCTGTTGATAATGAGCAACCTGCCCCATCACATTCACCAGCCCGGCACTGCGTAGGACAACGTCTGCGGCGGTGTCCTTACCCGCAACTAGGCTCTGTCGTCCTTGATTTGACATAATATAGAGCGCTTTATGGCCGGTTGGGACTGGCTGACCAAGCTCTGCAACCTGTCGGGATAACTGGGCAAGCAGCGGCTGCGCTTGTCCCGTCTTACCTAAGGCTTGCGCGATGGTATTAACCTTTAGCGCGATCACCGAGAGTTGTGGCGAGGCAGGAACGGTCACCACCTTTACCCCGACTTTTTCCACTTGTTGCAGAACCTGTGACGGCTGAGCTTGCCCATTGGCGAGTACTAAGGTGGGCTGTAGAGATAAAATCCCCTCGCTATTCAGTTGTCGTAGGTATCCGACGTCCGGTAGCTTTGTCGCCGCAGCGGGCCGCTGGCTAGTACTGTCTCGTCCCACCAGCTGCTCACCACTCCCGAGGGCGTAGACAATCTCCGTGACATCACCGCCAAGCGCGACAAGTCGTGGCGCGGCAGTGACGGGTAGGACGACCATACAGAGAAGAAAGAACAAAGGCTTCATCAGCAGAGTACCTCAAGGAGTTCATCAAGCTGTTGGCGCCAGAGCGCTTGCTCGGGCTGACCCTCGCTGCGCTGACCGTAGAGTTGGGCAATTTGCGTACCATCCTCTGCAAAGAGTTCGAGGCTCGTCACATGACCATCCGCCGTGGGTTTACGTGTGATCCAGCTTTCGGCGATCTGTTGATCGAGTAAGTGCAGGGTAAAATCTTGATTAAAGATATTTAGCCACCCTTTCATCTCAATAACCTTCTCTACACGCCCGGTGAAGATCTGGGTGCAACCACGATTTCCGACGAAGATCATGATCTCGTTCTGCTGCTGCTGGACCCGTTCCAATAAGCGTGCAATGCTCGCATTACTCACCGGACGAGCCAACTCTTCGCTCACCATCTTAAACGCCTGTTGACGGGTCAGTTGATGGCGACGAAGTAGCTGGAAGAACTGGTGCACATCGGTCATCGCACGCCACTCTTCTTCAACTTTTTGCGGTTCACTGTTCACGACTTCTGGCAAAGAAGGACGTTCAGACTGTTCGAGGCGTGCGGGAGCTGCTTGGCGAAAGCGCTCGACTAACGCCTGCCATGCATGAGTCTCCGTCTGCGTAGTGGTGTAGATTTTGACTACCGCCTCCCCCTGCCGATCAAAGATTTGTATACTGTGACGTTCGCCGGTTGCACTCAGCTCGGTCAAGGCAAAAGCACTCGACCACTGCTGCGGGAAAAAACGTTGATCGAGGGCGCGTGGATTAAGTACCAGACCAGCGTGCGCGCCGAAGTGCAGGTTAGTATAGCGTCCTAACTGCTCGTGGACCGCGTAGTCATTACGTACCAGGCTTTTTATTTCCCCTACAGCGCCTAGGCCATTAAGTAGGGCTTCGAAGTCTGTCTTTAACGATAGCGCATCGTGACCACAACGGATCAGGGTTAACTCTGCTTCGCTGATCGTCATTAATCCGGCGAGATCACGGGCGTAAAGGTGAGGATGTGCAGTTTTCAGTGCGAGGTAGTCAGGATAGTGTTTATTCATTATTTTTCCTCCCGGAAAATGCCCCAGTCATCTGGGGCAGGCTAATTAGAAATCGACATTTAGGCCGAGTTGGAAGGTTCGACCCGGCATCGTCGCCAGTGCGATATCCGTTTGATGCTGGGTCGTATCCGTCGTTAAATCCCTGCTACTTAAATAGTCCCAGTATTTACGGTTGGTGAGGTTATAGACTCCACCACTGAGTTTTACTCTTGGCGTCACTCGCCAGTACGCGGTCATATCCACCATGCCGTATCCAGGGATGCGTAGATACTTACTGTTTTCGCTCTCGGTAGCGCTGCCCGTGTTGGTCGTATCACGGGTGGTCTGTTTCGCTTGCTTGCCTTTGACAAAGGTTGCCGTTAGCGCTGCGCCATAACGTTGCGCCGGATCATCCCATGCTACGCCGACGACGGCTTTCATCGGTGCAACACTGTCTAGATCAACGTATTTATCATCCTGCAGTGAAGATTTGGACATCCCTTTGGTATACCCCAGCGCAAAACTGGAACTCAGCCCATTCACCGCCGGGAACCACTGACCATAATGGATCTTAGTGGTGACCTCTCCGCCATAAATGAAGGCTTTATCTCGGTTTTCAGCCTGGTAAACGGTATAGATATTCGCGGGTACCTGAGTAAACTTACTTGGCGAACCACTGCGCGTATAGCGGTTGTAGGCAATAAAGTTATCGTAGTCGTTGTAGAACATTGAACCTTGGACGTCGATCCCAGACACCGCTTGCCCTTTTATCCCCCATTCGAGGTTATTGCTGGTTTCTGTTTTCAACGAATTATTACCGATCAAGGCATACTGCTGCGTTCCCGCATAGCTAGAGCCTAGATTCCACGAACCATAGAGTTGGCTCGCTTCGGGGAACTGCGCACCACGTTGATAACGGATATAGGTTAACAGTTGCGGTGTAAGGGAATACTCAAGACTTAACGACGGTAAAAATTGCGTATCACTCTGGCTGCTATACAGGTTTGAGACACTTTCCTCGGTTAAAGTGCTACTCCCCGCGGCCAGGCTGCCGAGATTACGCGGTTTATTTTTCATATAGGCCACCCGGATACCGGGGGTGATTGCCACGTGATGTCCTTGCCAGTCGCCATTAATTTTATCTTCGAGGAATCCGCCGAACGTTTCACTCTGGCTATCGGCTTGCGGCTGCATGACACGGTAATAAACGAGTGGTGCAGGCGATTGCGAGAACGGTCGCTCCGTACGTGTAAAATCACCGTTCAATCCTGCGCGGAGATCTTGGCGGCCGATTGTCTTAGCCAGCTCCGTCGTGAAACCGAACTTATTGGTATTGAAATCAGAGAGGGTACGGGTGGGGACTAAGGTTGCACTCGGGCCAACGGTATTGTCGTGGGCTTGCGTTTTCTGCCAATACACACGACTCGTGAGTTGATCGACCCACTGGTTGAGCGGCGTGTAATCATCTTGCACGATCACGCCAAAACGACGGGATTGGCTAGATTGATTACTGGTGCCTAACACCGCTTTTCCCGCTGAGTCCCAGCTATCGAAATGGGTATGACTCGTTTTTTGATAATAGTTACCACTGGCGGTAAGTTTGTGCTCATCATTAGGCTGCCAAATTCCACTGGCCAAGAACGCATCGGAATGCCAGTTCTCCGGCCAAGCTTGGTTATTGCCTTGGGTACGCGTCTCTCGCCCATCACGACGACTATAGGCAAATAGGCCACGCAGCGTATCATCACCCGCCGCGGCGGTTATTCCGTTATGCCAGGCTCGATTGGCGGAGTCGTAGTCGGTTTGATAGCCAAAATAGTGTTGCCGAGAAGACGATAAATAATCGTCGGCGGATTTAGAATGGAAGGCGACTAATCCACCTATCGAGGTATTAGGCTGGGACACTGCGGTCGCCCCCGCTTCAATATCCATCTGGCCGAACAGATAAGGATCGATATAATCACGCCCTATCCCGAAACTATTCACCCCAGTTCGCCCCGCATAAGGCCGTCCTGTCGCTTGTGGCATGGCAACGCCATCGACATCAATGCCGACTCGGTTACTCTCCAGGCCGCGAATGTTATAGCCCGTATAACCTCCGCGATCAAAACCACTCTTACCGCTTCCTGAGCCTGCTCCGCCACCGGTCGCCCCGACAAGAGGCTGGTAGCGCATTAGCGTGCCAAAATCGTTCGACCCATTTTTCTGCATCTGTGCCGCGCTGACGACGACTTTATTCGTGGCATCTGGGTGTGGCACGATCCCCGTAACCACCAAATTATCATTTTCTTGCTGTGGTGGGGTGAGCGGCAAATTACTCGCCGATGCAGCGCTACAATAAAAACTTCCTAAGCTTAGCGCTATCGCAGTGAGTCGCTGGCGGGTAGGGAATGGCGTTGACGCCGGTGAAAGTTTACGCATAAAGGCTGTGTGTTCCTGAGTAAAATCGTTCGCAAAAAAACCAAGAACTGTCGGAGACAGTCGTTATTCTAATGAATGCGAATCTATATCATTATGATAATGATTATCAATAGCGATTATAGTAAAAGTTCACTTTTTTTTATTCCTTCGCCTTTACTTACATTGACTAGGTGCAGTGCTACAGTATGGGAATCGATACCATTATTCTGGAGGTTATGTGTTTGCTTGGATAACACTTTTACCCGCACTCTATATCGGCGGGCGGTATATCTTACCGCTCCATTTGCCTTTAGCGTTACGCTTACTCTTCTTTATCGGTGTCGTTGCCGTCGCGCAATGCCACTTAGTCTATAAACTGGTATTCGGTAACCGTTTCGCCCCAGAGTTCCCACATAGCATGATGGTGGCCATTAATGGCTTATTCGGCACCTTAATCGTTTTCACGCTGTTGCTCATTCTCTGCGATCTCATCAGTGGTGTTCAATTCGCCATACAGGGAACCTGGCCCGATTACGGGCTGGTACGCCACGGGCTGTTAGGCGTGGCTGTGCTTATCGCCGCTTATGCGACGTATCAGGCAGTGAAAGTCCCGCAGGTCAAAACGGTAAACCTGACGATACAACATCTACCGAAAGCCTTTGATGGCTATCGTGTTGTCCAGCTCACTGACCTGCATGCCAGCACCTTATTTACCGGTCGTTGGATGAAAAAAGTCGTGGCGCGTACCAATCAACTGGATGCCGACCTTGTACTGTTTACGGGAGATGTTGCAGACGGTAGCGTCGAAAAACGGTTTAATGATGTGGCCCCGTTAGCCGCATTACAGGCAAAAGATGGCCGCTTCGCGATCCCCGGTAACCATGAGTACTACTCTGGCTATTTGCCGTGGATGCAGCGCATGGGGCAGCTCGGGTTTACAGAACTCATCAATCGCTCGGTGGCTATTGAGAAAGCGGGGAATCGCCTGTATGTTGCCGGAGTAACCGATGAGGCGGCGTTACGTTATCAGCAAGAGGGCCCGGATTTAGAGCAGGCGCTTGCCGGGGTTGATCGCCACTCTGCGATTATTCTCCTCGATCACCGGCCTGAAAATGCCCGTGAGAATCTTGCCGCAGGCGTCGATTTACAGCTCTCAGGCCATACTCATGGTGGTATGGTTTACGGCCTCGCCTCTATCGTGAAACGTGCAAATAAGGGATTTTCATCTGGCCTATATACCCTTGATCAACGCCACCTTTATGTCAGTAATGGCACCGGGTTATGGAATGGCTTTGCCTTACGGCTAGGCTATCCTTCAGAGATTACGCTGTTTGTTTTAAAAGGTGATGATACTCAGGCGAGATAACGTCGAAAAGTGGCAGGGGCTACTCTGCCACAGTCATACGCGAAGACAAAAATACCGTATCTCCTCATCCCTCTGTTCGAATAACTCTCAAAGCTCCAATATCTCTTGATAATTAAACCCCTTTGACTTGTTAGCGTCACGCCTTGCACGGAGCGTGATTGACAATTCCCTCCTCTATCGTGGCGCTACCCCCCCACTTTTTAACAAAAAATAAACATAATTACTTGAAAAATAATATCTTTTCAAACTGCGTTAATATGTAAACTTATGTAAATCAAAGCTTACAATGAATGTAAATAGTAATGATAATGATTTCTATTAATAGACTTATATAAAAATATTCACATGAAAAATAAAAATAATGTTGTACCGTCGCTAAAGGTATTGAGCCAAGTGACGCTTTTCACAGGTTTGTACGGCATGATCGGCACTGGACAAGCAGCCGAAAACGCAACTCCGGTTAAAGACAGTAACAACATTGTAGTGTCAGCGAGTGCCCTACCTTCGTTGTACGCCCCTGAAAAACTTTCGGGGACGAAATTCACCGCCCCCATCGCCGATACCACCCGTACCGTGCAGGTGGTACCACAAAAAGTACTCCATGAGCAGCAAGCCAACACGCTTAGCGATGCTCTGAAAAACTCTCCTGGGGTCGGCGCATTCTTCTCGGGCGAGAACGGCTCTAGTAATATGGGCGATGCAATCATGATGCGCGGCATCGATACGTCGAACAGTATTTATGTCGACGGCGTCCGCGATATTGGGAGTATTACCCGCGATACCTTTAACACCAAAAATATTGAAATCATTAAAGGGCCATCTGGTTCCGATTATGGCAGAACCGCTCCCTCTGGCTCGATCAACATGGAAAGTAAGCAACCCGAGCTTTATACCGGTGTCGATACTTCAGTGGGGTATGGTAGCGCCTCTGAACGCCGAGGGACTCTGGACTATAACCAGATGCTCAACGATACGACCGCGATGCGTATTAACGTGATGGGAGATAAGGGTAATACTAAAGGTCGCAACGATGTCGACCATGAGAAATACGGTATTGCTCCCTCATTAGCCTTCGGATTAGGCACCTCGACCCGCCTTTATCTCGATTACCTTCATGTCCAGCAGGACAGTACCCCGGATGGCGGTGTCTATACCGTTGGCTTACCGGGATATAGCAGCACCAATGCGTTATTAAATAATGCGTCACCCGTTTCTCGTAAAACGTTTTACGGCACCGATTCAGATTACGAACACGATGTGCAGGATACCTTTACCTCGCGCTTCGAACACGATTTTAACGATAACCTGACGCTAACCAACACAACACTCTGGTCGGAAATTCGCCAGTCATATCTTCTATCCGCCGTGATGGGACGCTCACTGACTAGGCAGAACGGTGAGGTATACGGCACCCGGTCGATGAACGCCAGCGATACCGTCAATAAGATCCTGACCAACCAGACTAACTTGACGGCAAAATTCTCTACCTTAGGCGTCGCCCATACGGTGAGTACCGGTGTGGAACTGACACAAGAGAATTACAACAGTTATCCTTATGCATTTGCCTCGAACAGTGTCAATCTCCTGCACCCGTCCACAGACATTACCGTCTCGCCGACCGCCGCTTATGCCGCACGGGGACGTACCAATACCCTAGGGGTCTATGCCTTTGACACGCTTGCGTTAACTGACCGCCTGTCGCTAAATGGGGGTGTACGGGTCGATAGCTACCAAACCCACTACATCGCGGACAGTGCGACAGGGCACAGTAATTTAAAACAATCGGATAATTTAGTTAACTGGAAGGCGGGTGTCCTCTACCATCTTACGGATAATGGTAACGTCTATGCGAACTACGGGGTCTCTCAGCAACCTCCCGGTGGTGTCGATTTTAAACTGACGAATGACACCACGGACCGTACTTCACGCGGCGGCGAAAATATTAATTTTACGCCTGAAAAAGCCCAAACGACGGAGATCGGCACGAAGTGGTCGCTATTTAATAAGAAAATGCTGCTTAGTGCGGCCGTATTCAGAACCAATATTAAGAACGATGCGGAACTGGACAGTACCACTAATGAGTATGTGCAGAATGGATCGAAAAGGGTCGAAGGTTATGAATTAAGCGCTGCCGGGGATATCACCGATAACCTACACCTGATGGCTGGTTACGCCCAACAAAACACGCGTACCGATAAAACCAGTAGTACCAGCGATGGGTCGACCGCGATCCCCTTTACCCCGAAACACTCGTTTACCTCGTGGGCAACTTGGGATGTCGTGGATAACGTTACCGTCGGGATCGGCGCTCGTTATGTGGGTACGATGCACAAGATTAAAGACAGTGCATCAGGTACACCGTCTTCGGTCGGCCACTACTGGGTTGCGGACTCCATGGCGGCATGGCGGATTAACCCTACGGTTGATCTACAGCTGAATGTCTATAACCTGACTAATAAGAAGTATATCGCCGCGCTCAACCGCAGTGGTTATCGCTATACTCCGGGTTCACCACGGACTTGGATGTTAACGGCTAACGTTCATTTCTAACCACTCTCTGTATGACGCCTCACTCAGCTGGGGCGTCATCTATTTCTTCCTGTGCTATCAAGATAATCATCTTTGTCCCTGACTCAGGCGAGAGTTGCCATGTCGTTTGTTGAAATTGACATCGTCCCTGTTGTGGATGGTTGAACTCTCGCTTCCCCCCTTCTCGCAGAACGACATGGTAATTCGCCCACCAGGTTGCAAATTCCTCACTCTTCTCTTGCAGAGCATCGACCGTCGCTTTTAACGGCGCATGGCTATCGAGGTGGATCGATTCTGCGCGTAATTCTGCCACGATACGTTGCGCCCGCCCGGGCCAATCCACGACTAGCTGCCGCGCTAAGGGATGAGTAAAAATAAACTCCAGCATATTCGGAGCCGGATCGACGGATAGCCAGCCGCTGAACAGATCTTCCGCTGCCCGGTTCCATGCCACCAGACGCCAAGCAATATCCATCACATAACAAGGTGCCTTAACCGACTCGACAACGCCCACAATATTCGGCGCATTCGCCATCGGGAGTTGCCCGTGAGGATCCGTCAACTCGGCGAGGTTGAAGAGGTATTCCCGTTCAGCTTTGGCGAGCTGAAGGGCTGTCGCAATCCCACCGAGGGTGCGGGCAGAGACGGAGATCCCTCGCCCCTGCTCCAGCCAGGTGTACCAGGTTGTACTGACATAACTGAGTTGCGCCACCTCTTCGCGGCGTAATCCCGGCGTGCGCCGTCGAGATCCGGCGACTAATCCCGCCTGCTCTGGGGAGAGTTGTTCGCGTTTCCAACGTAAAAAATCGCCCACTTTTTTGGCTGTACTTAGACTCGGCGTCGTCATAGACCATTACCTCTTATACTAGGATAACTACAGGTATTGTACTGGTATAATCTGAAGGGTAGCGTGGTGTCAACAACCAGACAATCACTAAGGGTAATCGATGACTCGTACACGCCATGCACAGAAAATTAGTGAGCAATTTAGCCCACAAGCTAATGCTTATTTAACCAGCACCGTTCATGCCGCAGGAGAAGACCTGCAGCGTCTTGCCGAGTGGTTAACGCCTCATCGCAACGCTAGCATACTCGATATCGGCTGTGGTGCCGGTCACGCAAGTTTTATGGCGGCACCATTAGTCGAGCACGTCACTGCTTATGACTTATCGGAAGAGATGTTAGCCGTTGTCCAGCAGGCGGCAGAGGCACGAACCTTAAAAAATATCGATTGTCGACAAGGCGTGGCCGAGGTACTTCCCTTCGCCGATCAGCAGTTTGATATCGTGATAAGTCGCTATTCTGCCCATCACTGGCAAGATGTCCCACAGGCACTGCGTGAGGCTTACCGCGTTGTAAAGCCGGGTGGTCGCATCATTATCATGGATATCGCCTCACCGGGATCACCGTTATTCGATATCTGGTTACAGAGCATTGAGGTATTACGCGATCCCTCGCACGTAAGAGACTACTCCCCTGGCGAGTGGCTGCAAATGGCGACAGAGAGTGGCTTTCGTATCGAACAGCTGATCTCTGGTCGGTTAGCGTTAGATTTCCAGCAATGGGTCACGCGGATGAAAACCCCAGCATCAACAGTCGCCGCGATTCGCGCCTTACAGCAGGCGATTTCTGGGCAGGTGCAGGACTATTTCCAATTACAAGAGGACGGATCGTTCCAAACCGATACGCTGATGTTCGCGGCACAGCGTCCGTACTAATTTGGCCACTCGCCGTCTCACGACGGCGAGCATTAGAGCTGATGTAACTGCTGAGTAATACTCTCGACAATTTCCTGAATTTTCACCTCATTACGCCGATAGTAAGTCCATTTACCCACTTTCTGTGCCTCAATGACTCCCAGCTCACTCAACGATTTTAAACACAACGAAATCGCAGGCTGCGATAATTCAGCCTTATCCTGGATCAGGCTGGCACAGACCCCATATTGTTCGTAGGGATAGAGTTGGTGATAGTTAGCAAAAGCCACATCCGGCTGCTTTAGCCATGTCAGAATGGCAATACGCAGTGGATTAGCGAGCAGTTTCATCGTATTTTCAGCAAGCATCGGCGCTCATCATTTAGTTATCGATGGTAGGGTAGTCAGTATACCCTTTCGCTGAGCCACCATACAAAGAAGTTAGCTCTACCGCATTGAGCGCTTTCTGCTGGGCAAACCTAAGCGGTAGATCGGGGTTGGCGATAAAGGTACGCCCAAACCCAACAAGATCTCCCCAGCCTCGAGTTAACGCTTCCTCCGCTTTCGCTTGGTCATAACGGCCCGCCAGCATAATAACCGCGCTGAAGGTTGCGCGTAGCGCATCTCGAAAACTTTCCGGTAGTGCCGGGCTGTTATCCCAGTCTGCTTCCGCTATCGAGAGATAACCAATGTTGAGCTCGTTGAGCATCTTGGCCGCAGCCAAATAGATTTCGGCCGGATCCGCTTCAACGATACCCAAATAGACGCGATCTTCTTCAGTGGTAGAAAATAACGGTGAGAAGCGCACGCCAATACGCTCGCTATCGAAGACCGTCGAGACCGCCTCGACCACCTCTTTTAAAAAACGTAATCGATTCGTTAGCGAACCGCCATATTGGTCGGTACGGTGATTCGTCTGCGCAGAAATAAACTGGTTAATCAGGTACCCATTGGCGGCATGTAATTCAATCCCATCGAACCCTGCCTGCCGCGCATTGAAGGCGGCGAGTCGATAGTACTCGACGACTTGCTGGACTTCTTGTGTGGTCAACGCCCGCGGTGTACTCGGTGCCACTAACTCTCCTTCGCCCGGCCCGGTTTCGATAAACACTCGGACATTGGTCGCGGCTAAGGCGGAGGGCGCGACCGGCGCTTGCTGATCCGGCTGCAATGCAGTATGAGAGACCCGCCCGACATGCCATAATTGGCAGAAAATCGTGCCACCTTGCGCCTTAACGGCTTGCGTAATGGTTTGCCAACCTGCGATTTGCTCTGCGCTATGAATCCCTGGCGTCCACGCATAGCCTTGCCCGCGCGGCTCAATCTGCGTTCCTTCGGTCACCATAAAGCCCGCGCTCGCGCGCTGCACGTAATAGTCACGCATCATCTCGTTGGGGACATTGCCAGGTTGTGAGCTACGACAGCGAGTAAGAGGGGGAAGCGCAATACGGTTACGTAAGGTAAGAGAACCAAGCGTTAAAGGGCTAAAAAGAGTAGTGGTCATAATTGCCTCATAGCAAGTAAATTTCCGGTCATTATATTTATACATTTAGATATGTAAATATATAGTTTACTCTTCCCTCTCTTTTATCTGAACCCGATGAGTACAGAAGGCTGTAGTAGAATGATTATTTTAAATAATGGTAACGGATGTTAATTAAATTAGTTTATTTTATGACTAAGTTTCTTATTGTATTACTGAGTGTAAAGTAGACTTGTTTCCTGCGCGAGTTTCGCTACTGTAGAAGGGTAACGACTGTTGGGTATAGGAGAGACATTATGACTAAACGCCATTTTACGCTCGCATTTGAAATCGGTTCCATTGCTATTTTTGCCCTCGTTTTAGCTTTTTTTGGTTATTGTGCAGTCCATGCTTACTTAGGTCTAGGGGATCAGTTCCCACACCTTGATGTCTAATAATAAGGGGAGAGTGGTAAAATCCACTCTCCCCTTATTGGTTACGAAGACCGACAATCGCCTCTCATAACAATCAATTATTTTAATTGTTAGGGCGTAATCTGCTCGAACACTTTACTGACTGCACACGCGCCTGGATCCATATGGCCCTTCAAGCTTTCCGCGTTTAAGTACGAGGAACGACCTGCTTTAGCTTGCTCCATCTCCTTCGTCGATTCGGCTCCTGCGGTCGCAGCTTTACTCACCTCTGCCCACGCTTTGCCTGCGGCAAGGGCTTCGAAAGCCGGTTGCAGCGCATCAATCATCGTACGGTCGCCCTGCTCGGCTCCGCCGTAGTCCTTCATTTTTTGTAGCCCAGCTAGCAAGCTGTCGCCTAAGTTCTTCGATTCTGAGTAAGAGGCTGCCGCTGCGCTAAAGAGCAACGAAAGTAAAACACCGCCGGATCCCCCCATTGGCGTCGTGATCTTCTCACCCAACCACTGTAATAATGCTTCAGGCTCATTCAATGGCAGTTTTTTATCTTGTAATGCAGTCAGGACGTAATGCGCACCGGTGGCAAGCGTCGAGCCGGTATCGCCGTCACCCACTTGGCTATCGAGTTTATTCAATACGTCTTCGTTATCAATAAGCGCTTGGCAGGCGCTCTTTATGACGTTGGCAACGGAGTCGTTGTCAGAGGGTTTAGCTAGCTCAACGTCGGGTAGCGTTTCGGCGGCTTGCCACTGCATGGATTGGTAAGCACTTATTGGTAGCCAGCCTGTAACACTAACCGGCGCGTTGAGCGCGGAGAGCAGCTGGTCGTTGAGAGGGAGTACCGTTAAAGATAGCCCTTTCATGTCTAGTGCACTTACCAAGGTGCCTGGCCCTTGGATAAAACTGATGCGGTCAGCAAGCGGAGTCTGTAAAATTTCCTGCGTAGCAAGCGTCAGCTCAAGCACTGATAGCCCACCTAGGTTGTTCACCATCAGCAGTAAGTTATCTTCCTCGCCAATATGACTCAGTAATTTCTCAGTCAGCTGCTTAGCGATCTCGCGACTATTTTGCGTATCGAGGGTGGCGACGCCATGCTCGCCGTGGATCCCCATACCTAGCTCGCTCTTGCCTTTCGCGATACCTTCCGACTCATCGCTGTCGGGGAGGTGACAGGCGGAAAGCGCAACGCCAATGGTCGCAACGTTGTTGAGCAGCTGTTGCGTGTTCTTGACGATGTCTTCTAAGGCTGCGCCTTGTTCTGCGTGGTAACCGGCTATTTTGTGCGCGAGGATAGTGCCCGCGAGGCCACGCGGCTGTGGATTATCGGGCAACGAAATATCGTCTTTAACGAGAAGCATTTCAACGCGATACCCCAGTGCTCGCGCTTTTTCTGCAGCCAGACCAAAATTCAGTCGGTCACCCGTATAGTTTTTCACAACGAGTAAGCATCCAGCCTCCCCCGTAACGGTAATAATCGCCGTTAAAATCGCCTCCACGCCTGGAGAGGCGAAAATATCACCGCAGACTGCCGCGGTTAGCATTCCTTGACCCACAAAGCCGACGTGCATCGGCTCATGCCCCGATCCTCCGCCCGAGATAATCGCCACTTTTGACTTATCCCAATCTTGCCGCACCACGATGCGCAGACTGTTGTCCGTCTTCAATCGAGCGAGGTTTTGATGGGGAGAAGTGCGAATGATACCTTCTATTGCTTGATCAACGATTGTTGCTTTTTTATCAAAGAAAAAGTGGCTCACCGGGGGCTCCTTGAAAGTGGTGGTTGCGCTCATTAAGTGTGGACATAAAATGGAGAATCGTGGCTTTTCCCGATCCTTAAGGTGATCTAAGTCACAAAATTAATTTGGATCGCTGCACAGCATTATTCTCGATTATGACTACCCTTAAGTGACACAACTCATTTTCACATTTAATGGAGTCAATGATGTCGACAGAGAAAACACGTTTTCCACGCCCGCCGTTTGACAAGCAGCCCCAGCAGTTTCCTGGGTTAGCCTCTGCAATGCATCCATTGCCGGACCATGGTGAGAAAAGTTATCAAGGTCATGGTCGCTTGGCCGGGAAAAAAGCGTTGATCACTGGGGGTGATTCCGGTATCGGCCGTGCCGTGGCGATTGCCTATGCGCGTGAAGGTGCTGATGTGGCAATTAACTATCTGCCTGCAGGAGAGAGCGATGCACAAGAAGTCATTACGCTGATTAAAGCCGAAGGCCGCAAAGCTATTGCTATCCCTGGTGATATCACCGATGAAGCTTTTTGTCAGCAACTTGTCGAGAAGGCGGTAAGTGAACTCGGTGGGTTAAGCATCTTAGTGAACAATGCCGGCCGTCAACAGTTCTGCGAAAGCATTAGCGAACTCACTACCGAGTCCTTCGACGCGACGTTCAAAACTAACGTTTATGCTCCGTTCTGGATCACTCGCGCCGCCGTGGCACATTTGGGTGAAGGCGCGGTAATCATCAATACCTCTTCGGTACAAGCGTTTAAACCTAGCGATATCCTACTGGACTACGCACAAACTAAAGCTTGTAATGTTGCCTTTACCAAGGCATTGGCAAAACAGTTAGGACCAAAAGGGATCCGCGTCAATGCGGTCGCACCGGGTCCTTATTGGACGGCGTTACAAGTCTGTGGCGGACAGCCGCAAGATAAGGTGGCGCAATTCGGTGAAGAGGCTCCGTTAGCACGCCTAGGGCAGCCGGTAGAAATCGCACCGTTATACGTGACGTTGGCTTCCGATGAGAGCTCTTTCTCTTCAGGCCAAGTTTGGTGTTCTGACGGGGGTACGGGCACCGCGTAAGCAAGTCCGCACTTCGAGTATATCGGTGAATCGAGAACGATTCACCGATCACCCTACCTTAATTGGTTTTACGGGTCTTCATCCAACCGATAAGAAGAATTAACACGGCACAAATCGCTCCAGCACAGTGTTCGTAAAAGGCCAGATTTTCACCTGCCAGATACGGATGAAGCAGAGGGTCGGTTAGCAGCATACTTCCCGCAATCCATCCGATTAGCGCCCCACCAGCCAGAATTATTACCGGCCAACGATCGAGTAAACTCAATACCAGACGGCTACCCGCAACGATAATAGGAATACTTAATAACACGCCTACTGCAACGATGACGAGATGGCCACGACCCGCCGCCGCGACCGCAAGAACGTTATCCAGCGACATGATGACATCGGCGATAGTGATCGTCAGCGCTGTTTTCCATAGGCTTGAAGAGGTCTTACCGTGCTCATCGCCCTCATCTTCGCCCGAGACTAATTTATAGCCGATCCAGAGCAGTAATAGACCCCCAACAAGTTTCAAGCCAGGAAGGGTCAATAGGTATACGGCCACTACCAATAGCACAATCCGCGCCACGATAGCCCCAACGGTGCCGATGATAATGGCTTTACGCCGTAAGTTATCGGGTAAGCCACGACAGGCCATGGCGATAACAACGGCATTATCTCCCCCCAACAGCAGGTCGATTAACAGAATTTGCGCTAGGATAGCGACCCAATCCCAGTGCTGGAAAATTTCACCCATAATATCCTCGAAGTAATGCCTAATCTGACTCTATGTACGTTAGGGCTACTGTTTATCAAACTTTGTTACAAAGTAAAGACTTAGTTATCGCCCGTTCCACATTTGATTACTTATTATAGGCCTAAACTTTGTTTTTTGACTATTTGTGCTAAGGTTACCAGTAACATTCTAACGTAACACATGTCGATTACGACTGAGGATGCCCTTTGCAAAACACAACAGCAATTACACCAGATACTCATACTTCATGGCTGCATCTAGGAGCCGGCGCTTTCCATCGCGCCCACCAGGGTTGGTATCTCAATCAACTCCATCAACTCGGCGATACCCGCTGGTCGTTAGCCCTTGGTAATATCCGCAACAGCGCAAGCCAAGCTACTCTTGATAAGCTGGGTCAGCAGCAAGGCGTCTACACTCTGGAAGTGATTAGTCCAGAAGGCGATATCGATTACCAAACCATCACCGCTATCAAGCGCGTTATCCCTTGGGATGCTGAACTCAAGCAACTGATTGCCGTCGGCGCGGCCCCAGATACCAAGATTATCTCTTTTACCGTTACAGAAGGCGGCTACTTCTTGACCGATAAGGGACATCTCGATCTTGATCATCCAATCGTTGCCCAAGAGCTGGCTGAACCCAGCAATATCGTAACGGTTTATGGCGCCTTAGTCGCGATACTGCGCCAACGGCTTGCGACACAAGCGGGTCCGGTAACCTTACTGAACTGCGATAATCTACGTCATAATGGCGAGTGCTTACGCACAGGCCTGAATGAGTATATTGCCGCGCTCGGTGATAAAGCCCTGGCGGCATGGTGTGAAACGGCGATCAGTACCCCTAACAGCATGGTCGACCGTATCACGCCAAAGAGTGATGATGCCCTACTACAGCGCCTGAAAGAGCAAGGGATCGTCAACGACCAAGTCCCTGTCGCCTGTGAAGCATTCTCGCAGTGGGTGATTGAAGATGATTTTATTGCCGGTCGCCCAGCACTAGAGCGTGTCGGTGTCGAGTTCGTCGAGGATGTGATCCCGTTTGAAGAGGCCAAGATCCGCGTGCTGAATGCCAGCCATAGCGGTATTGCATGGGCGGGCGCTCTGCTTGGGGCGCAATCTATCGATGAGAGCCTCACCCCACAGGTGCGCCAGTGGATCCAAGATTACGTCGCCGAAGATGTCGTCGCGGCACTACCGGCAGGTTCAATCGATCTTAATGCTTATTGTACGACCACCCTACACCGCTTTAGTAATGCCAAGGTGCGTGATACTAATCAGCGGGTTTCCTCTGACAGTATTGCCAAATTACAGCAGTTTATTTTGCCGACGCTCAAAACCCGTTATCAGCAGGGTGACGTACCTAAGGCGACGCTCGTGTTAGTCGCCCTGTGGTATCTCTTTATGCAGCGCCGTGCGGCGGGGAGTCTCCCTTTTGAGTATCAAGATAGAGCGATTGATAGCGTACCTTTCGACGCCATTTACGCGAGTGAAGATAGCCTACAGGCTTTTGCACAATCGCCCGCGCTGATGGGGTGCTTGGCCGAACATCCGACGTTCACCGAAGACTTACGTAGTGCGGTGGATAACGTTAAAAAAATACTCGCGAGAACCGACTAACCGCATGAAAAATATTATCGTTGTTGCGCTGACTATCATCCTAGCGTTGCTATCCATCGCCCTACTCACCCCCTGGCCTGTCTGGCTGGGGACGTTAGCCGCCTGGGTCACGACCGGATCGTTTTGTCTACAAGTCCTACACATTGTAAAAAATAAAGAGACCAAGGCACTCTCTTTAGGCATGTGGGCAGCGCTATTTTTCGGCGTTGCTTGCTGGACCGGCTATGGATTTCGGGTCCACGATATCCCGGTAATGATGGCGAATGGTATCACCGCCTTACTCGCGATCACGGTAATCGGTCTGAAGTTGTGGCATGAGCGACCGCGGCTTCTAAAGCGAGGGCGACGCATTCGTCGTATGCCTGGTGTTGTATTAAGACCACGAATACGTAGCCTACGACCGTTGCAGCGAACTCGTGACGCACGCGCGACTAAGAAAAGTAAGAAAACGCAGGCCAGCGCTGAACTTACTGAATAAATAGGTGCCTTCCTTATTACGAATTCGGTCTTTTTGAAGTGCCAACTTTGTTGGGGAAGGTAAACTTATGCTTATAGATAGAAAATCAGGCCGTACGGGTAACGAAGACCGTCAGCTTGCAGTCGCGCTGGCTGGTTGTGCAGGGATGCTTAACGTCCTTGCCTTGGGGGCATTTGGGCTTTTCCCCTCCAACATGACAGGCAACGCGACGCAACTCTCTCAAGAACTCTTACAGTGGGACAAGCTGGAGATGGTCCCGCTTATCCTGCTGCTCACCTCTTTTCTCTGCGGGGCCTTCACGTCGCGGGTCGCCGTATCCTTAGCGAAAAAGGTTAATTTGCGTACTATCTATGCGCACATTCTGTTGATCGAAGGTATCCTACTCATCGCGCCAGTGGTCGCCGGTTTCTGGTATCCACAAAATCTACAACAGGGCTACTACCTGTTTGGGCTCAGTTTTCTTCTAGGCGCGCATAACGCGACCTCTACCCAGTTGTCGCAAGGTAAGGTCCGCACGACGCATATAACCGGTACCCTCACCGATGCCGGTATCGTGCTTGCGAATCTACTGCTTCATCCGGTATTACGCCACCCGCCGGCCCAATTAAAGCAATTTCGCTATTTATTAAGCGTTTATTTTACTTCTCTGATTTCTTTTTTCATTGGCGGACTCATCGGTATCCTCGGCTATGAGTGGTTAGGAATGAACGCCTTTATCCTAGCCGGCTCTATTCTACTGGCGGTCTCCTTACTCACGCTGCTGCGTGTGCTGTTCCGCAAACGTAGTAAAGTCCTGCAAGGTCATCCTGCGCAAAGATAACGTGAATAAATCTTTCTCTACGCCTCGCTATATATTAATATATGTTCATATATTCATTTATTAACGATAGCGAGGCAGTGATGTCATCCCACTCTCATCATGGTGAGCACGACCACCATCACGACCATTCTCATGTTCCTCAGGTCAACCAGGCCAATCAGAAAAAAGTACTGATCTCGTTTGTACTGATCTTCACCTTTATGATCGTCGAATTCGTGGGGGGCATCTACGCCGGTTCGCTAGCCTTAATGGCGGATGCCGGGCATATGCTAACCGATGCTTTCGCCTTAGCCCTTGCATGGGCGGCGTTCTATTTTAGTTCGCGCCAGCCGAATAACCGCCTAACCTTTGGTTATATTCGCTTCGAGGTCTTGGCCAGTTTATTTAATGCATTAACCCTATTTCTGATCGCCCTCTTTATTATTTATGAGGCATGGCAACGTCTGTCGGCACCGGCTACGGTCATGCCAGGGCCGATGTTAATCGTTGCCAGTGCTGGGCTGCTCGTTAATTTTATCGTGTTATGGATTATGACGCGTGGAGAGACGGAAAACGTCAATATTAAGGGCGTGATCTTACACGTGATGGGGGATTTACTCGGATCCGTCGCCGCTATTGTCGCCGCAGTCGTTATCGCCTTAACAGGTTGGGCTCCTATCGACCCCATCCTTTCGGTCGTAGTTGCACTCTTGATTTTACGCGGTGCTTGGACGCTAATTCGTAAAACTTCGCATATTTTATTAGAAGGTGCGCCCGATGAAGCGGTGCCCTCTAAGATCCGTGCACATTTGCTTGAGCATATTACCGGGTTGCAGGAGGTCTCTCACATTCATGTTTGGCAGATCAGTAGCGGCGTAACCTTAGCGACCTTACACATTCGAGCAGAGGATGATAGACAAGTGAAACGGGTGGTGCGGGCGGTTGAGCAAGAGTTGAAGACATCGTTCTCCATCGCCCACAGTACGATCGCTATCGATTGGGCCGATAACGATACCTCGGCAGGCTGTGTGTTGAATGAGTTGGCCGCCGAGAGCGACTGTCACGCAGCGCCGCACTCCCACTCACACTAATCTTCACCCTGCTCTTCGGTAAGGTGAACCGCCATATCTAACAATACGTGGCTGACATGTTTGTCAGCCACTCGGTAGTAAATATGGCGGGCATGTCGTTCACCAATCACCAAACGAGCCGCTTTGAGCAAGCGTAAGTGGTGACTGACTAGAGATTGTGAGAGTTGTAAAGCTTCCGCGATATCATTCACCGCCGCAGGGTGCGTCAAGCATTGCAAGAGGATCCGCAGGCGTGAAGGATCGCCCAGTAACTTGAAGGTGTCTGCCAGTTGCGCAATATCTTGGCTACTTAAGACGGGTAGCGGCGAGTTTTTGGCGTCCTGCGCCTCGCTACAAGGATCACTACACATATTTTATTCCCAACCGGGTGCTGACTGAATACCTATTATTACAGCGTAGATAATAAAGTGCGTCCAGTCTTTCCTCATGCTTGACCTTTCCCTTGCGGGAAGCTGTAGGCTAGGGTTAATAAAATATTAGGAGTCTATCATGTCTAGCCCTTCCCCTACCCTCCAGCTTGCTGTAGAAGGCATGTCCTGCGCAAGTTGTGTCGGACGCGTCGAGCGTATTTTAGCGGCCCAGCCCGGCGTCGAACACGCTAGCGTTAACTTGGCCACCGAACGAGCGACGGTGACAGGTGATATCGACGGTGAGAATTTGGCGCAAGCAGTCACCGCCGCCGGTTATCCTACTAAAGTCTGGGTAGATGCCGCCCATGTCCGTGCTGAACAACAACAAAAAAAGCTGCAGAAGTATCAAGCTCTCAAGCGTAACGTTGCGATAGCGCTAGCACTGACGCTACCTATTTTTTGTATTGAAATGGCCATGCATCTTAGCCATACGCTTGAAATATGGATCGATACACGGCTCCCCGTACAGATACGTTGGATTACCGAGGCGCTTCTTGCCACCCTCGTCCTAATTGGCCCCGGCCGCCAATTTTACCGCCTCGGCCTCCCTGCCCTGTGGCATCGTGCACCGGATATGAACTCGTTAGTCGCGATAGGGACTCTCGCGGCATGGGGATACTCGATCTGCGCGACCTTCGTGCCACGCTGGTTACCGACGCAGAGTGTACACGTCTACTTCGAAGCCGCCGCAACGATCGTCTGCTTAGTCTTGATTGGACGCCTGCTTGAAGCGCGTGCCAAGGGAAAAACCTCGCAGGCGATGCAGCGTTTATTACAGCTACAGCCAAACGTTGCCCGCCGTTGGGAGAATGACCAGAGTGAGGAGGTTGCCACCGAGAGTTTACGTGTTGGCGATATCGTCGAGGTGAGGCCTGGCGAAAAGATCCCTATCGATGGTGAAATCGTTGTCGGCAATAGCCATGTCGAAGAATCGATGATCACGGGCGAGCCGCTGGCGGTAAGTAAACAGCCGGGCGATATGCTGACGGGAGGGACGCTTAATCAACAGGGCTACTTACGCTTTAGCGTGACTGCCATCGGCGAACAGACGACTGTATTGGCACAGATTGTACAGGCAGTCGAGCAGGCTCAGGCGGCGAAATTACCGATCCAAGGCCTCGTCGATAAAATTACTCGCTGGTTTGTACCGGTAGTATTAGCCGCCGCCGTTGTGACCTTCGTAGGAGGGTGGTTTCTCGCTTCGCAAGGCGGGATTAGCCTCGCACTCGTCAACGCCGTTGCGGTGTTGATTATCGCCTGTCCTTGCGCCATGGGGCTTGCCACCCCCACATCTATCATGGTCGCCACAGGCCGAGCCGCAGAGAAAGGGATATTGTTCCGGCAAGGCCGAGCCTTACAAAAGCTGCGCGATTGCACATTGGTAGCCTTCGATAAGACGGGTACTCTTACCGTGGGGCGCCCAACATTAACCGACCTGCAACCGGCTGAGGGATTTTCCGTTCAGCAACTTCTCACCTACGCCGCCGCTGTCGAGGGCTATTCGGAGCATCCGCTTGCGCGCGCAGTGGTTGAGGCCGCACAGGCGCAACACCTCGAAAAGCTAGCGAGTAGCGATTTTATGACCGAAAGCGGGATGGGTGTTACGGCAACTGTCGATAACCGTATCGTGCATGTGGGTGCCCGGCGCTATATGGAGGCGCTCAAGGTCAATTGTTCGGCCTTAGATGCGCAAGCCGCACAGTATGCCGAGCAGGGTAAAAGCCCCTTCTATGTGGCGATAGACCAGCGATTGGCCGGGCTTCTCGCCGTCGCTGACCCTATAAAGCCCTCTAGTCGGGCGGTCGTTCAACATCTACAGAGCCAGAGTATTCGGGTCGCTATGCTGACCGGCGATAACCGGCTGACAGCACAGGCTGTAGCGAAACAACTTGGGATTGACGAGGTCATCGCGGAGGTCAAACCACAAGGCAAAGTAGCCGCTATCACGGCATGGCAGCATGATGCTCAGCGCGTCGCGTTTATTGGCGATGGGATTAACGATGCGCCTGCGCTGGCGGCGGCCGAGGTCGGCGTAGCGTTGGGGAGTGGAACGGATATCGCCATGGAATCGGCAGACGTGGTGTTGATGTCAGGGGAGCTAACGAATATTTTGAATGCCTTACATTTATCGCGGGTGACGATGACCAATATTCATCAAAATCTATTCTGGGCCTTTATCTACAACTTGGTGTTGATTCCGGTCGCGGCCGGTGCGCTCTATCCCCACTTCGGTATTCAGCTATCGCCGATACTTGCCGCGGGAGCGATGGCGCTTTCTAGCGTATTTGTACTGGGTAATGCCTTACGCTTAACACGGACGACGTTTTCCCACTGAAAAAAAGCCCTGAAGCGTTAAACGGTTCAGGGCTATTTATCTTATTGCTGATGATGACCTTGCTTAATGGACAAGCCTATCATTGGCGTCAGGGGTAAACGTGAGATCTGCGTCAGCTGCCAAGCGTGATATAAGTCGGGTTTCCCCTCCCACACCACCGTCGAGGGATGCTGCTTAGCGTCTAGCTCATGCCACCAACTGCCGTTCTGCGTATCAATCAGGTAGCAGCCGATATAATCCCATAAACGGCGGTACCACTGTTCGTACTGGGTTTCACCGGTACGTTTTAACAAACTTGCCGCCGTCGCGCAGCTTTCCGCTATCGTCCAGTGGATACGGCTATGCGTGACCGGTTTACCTTCCCAATCATGGGTATAGACAATTCCCGGAGAGCCATCCACATGCCAGCCAAATTCTGTTCCCGCATGGAATAACCCTTTGGCATCGGCAAGTAGCCACTCTGGAACCGGTTCCCCTGCAGCTTGCAAAGCGGCCTCAAGATGCAACAGCAATCGTGCCCATTCACAGGCATGTCCCGGCGTGACGCCATAGGGATGGAAGCTATCGGTCGGTTTATCCTTGTTGTAATCGTGCCACTCTTGCCAATCTTCATGAAAATGCTCCGCCAAGAAGTAGTTATTGGCTGGGGCATGTTGATGAATAACCTTGTCGACGATAGCCAAGGCCCGAGCACGCCAAATCGGATTCTCCGTGTAGTCCGCCAATTGCAAAAACAGCTCGGTACAGTGCATATTGCTGTTTCCGCCACGATAGGCTTCTCGGTCCTGCCAATCACGGGTGTAGGTCTCGCACAGCGCCTCTTCATCGGCTAACCAGAAATAGGTTTCGAGTGTCTGTACCGCTTGCTGGTAAAGGTCTTCCGCTCGCGGGATCCCCGCTAGGCTCGCGCTACATCCGGCAAGGGTAACGAACACATGTAAATACGAAGCTTTACGTTCGTCTGGGACATTTTCAGGAATTGTGCTCAGCCAACCGCCATGTTGCGAATCTTTTAAGACCCCAAGCAGAGAGTCGACACCCCATTGTGCAAGCTCTGCCGCACCTGGCTCTCCCTGTAAGGAGGCTAATGCAAAGCAGTGGGTCATGCGCGCGGTTTCCATCGTATCTGGCTGACTATTTTCCGCCTGATACCCTTTGTCATCGAGGGCGGTAAATCCGCCTCGCTCACAACGTGAGCGCTTATAGAATGCTAATAACTGTCGGCCTTGATCTTCCAGCCAGTGATGATGGTATTCCTGGCTTAGCCAACTCTGACTAAATTGCGTAAATAACATAACAACACCTCTTAGCAAACCTGAATAATTAGCCGCCCACCATGGTGCCGCCGTTCGGGTGGATGACTTGGCCACTGATATAAGAAGAATCTAGGCTGGCGAGGAAAACGTAGATCGGGCCGAGTTCTGAAGGCTGACCGGCACGTCCCATCGGGGTTTCATGGCCAAAGTTTTCTAATAGCTCTGGGTTGTAGTCGCCTAAGGTCGCTGGTTGCAGCGGTGTCCATACTGGGCCCGGTGCCACAGCATTAACACGAATACCTTTGCCCGCGATTTGGTTAGATAACGCGCGGGTGAAGCTGACGATAGCACCTTTCGTGGCCGTATAATCGATCAGCATTTGTGGCCCGATATAAGCGTTGACTGACGTCGTATTGATGATGCTATCGTCTTCCTTAAGGTGCGGGAGTGCTGCTTTCGTTAAGAAGAAGATGCTATGGATATTGGTATCGAAGGTGTTTAGCCATTGCTCGTCGCTAAGCGTTGTCAAATCTTCGTTAGGGTATTGTGTACCGGCGTTGTTAACGAGGACATTCAGTTTACCGAACGCTTCGACAACATCGGCAATCAATTTACGGCAATTTTCTGCATGGCGTAAATCGACCGGGTAGATGGCGCATTGCTGACCTTCTTGCTCGATCAGGGCTTTGATGGAACGAGCATCGGCAGCTTCGTCTTCGTTGTTAGGTAAGTAGGTAATCGCAACATCAGCACCTTCGCGAGCGAAGTGTAGTGCGGCAGAACGACCGATACCGCTATCGCCGCCAGTCACTAATGCTACTTTTCCTGCCAGTTTACCGCTACCGCGATAATCATCGCGGATCATCTCGGCTTTTGGTGACAATTTCGCTTCAGAACCCGGTAATTTTTGTGATTGCGCGTGAATTTCAACTTTCTTAACCATTTGTTAGCTCCGCTGTCAATTAATTGGCCTTAGGTAACTAACTATAGTTGACGAAGATCACACTTGTTGAATGAATTGATGAAAAGTTTTTATCAATATGTAAACGGCCCCGCAGGGCCGTAACAATTAACGATTATCAGGAAGAGCGTAGGCGATAACGTAATCGCCGACGTTGGTACGCATAAAGTGGTGGCCACCGGCCATGATCACTAAGTATTGCTTACCGCCTGCCGAGTAGGTCATCGGTGTTGCTTGTCCGCCTGCTGGCAGCGTATCGCTCCATACTTCTTTACCGGTACGGTTATCGAAAGCGCGAATTTTGTTATCGGTCGTCGCCGCAACAAATGTCAGGCCTCCCGCGGTAATGATCGGACCACCGTTATTAGGTGTCCCCACATTTATCGGCATATGCGTTGGTAGGCCGAATGGGCCATTTTTCTCGCCGCTACCCAGTGGGTGCTGCCATAGCACTTTGCGAGTATGCATATCGATGGCGGTGATCATGCCGTATGGCGGTTCGTTACACAGCATCTGTGTGCTATCAAGGTAGAACGGAGAGACTTGAATAGCATAAGGCGTATCAGCCATTGCTCCGTTACCTTCCGCACCACCGCCGCCAGGCTTATATTTAGGCGAATCGATAGATTCTAATCCTAGCTTGTCGGCTTTTTTACGTGTGATCAGCTGGTCGTACATAGGGGTATTATTCCAGTTAGCGATCAACACACCGTTTTGCGGATTATAAGCCACACTGCCCCAATCGCTACCGCCGTTATAGCCTGGATACTCGATCCACGGTTTATCCAAGCTTGGTGGCGTGAACTCTCCGATGTAGTTGGCTTTACGGAATTTAATCCGACAAGCAAGCTGATCGAACATAGTCAGCCCCCACATTTTGCGCTCGCTAAGGTCTGGTAGGCCTAAGCGCGGCATTCCGACAGACCAAGGTTGGGTTGGCGCGCGGGGGTCTTCTTTAACCACTGCCGCGGGGGCTGGCTTCTCTTCAACCGGCGTTAAAGGTTTACCTGTTTCGCGATTAAGAACGAAGGTTTGTCCACGCTTGGTTGGGACGATGATAGCAGGAATAGTCGTACCGTTCGGACCTGGGAAGTCGAACAGCGTAGGCTGAGACCCGAGATCGTAATCCCATACGTCTTTGTGCACCGTCTGGAAGACCCAACGCACATCACCAGTTTTTACATCTAGCGCGAAAATAGATGAGGAGACTTTATTCTCGTTGGCAGAGCGTAATTTACTGTAATAGTCCGCCGCAGAGTTACCGGTAGGGACATAGACAAGACCTAAACGGTTATCACCAACCATGGTTGCCCATGAGTTTGGCGTACCACGGCTGTATTCTTTACCTGGTGCGGGTTCGCGATGATCGTTAGGGTTGTTAACATCCCACGCCCACTTGAACTGCCCCGTTTCTGCATCGTAACCACGAATGACGCCTGAAGGCGCCCAGCGACGTTGACCATCCAGCACTTCGTGGTTAACCACGATTGTACCGTTGATAATTGGTACGGGTGCGGTTACTGCAACGAAACCAGGAACGGTATAACCTAAACCTGTCAGGAGATTGGTTTGTCCATGATCGCCGAAGGCTTGACAGGATTGTCCAGTTTCGCTGTCCACGGCAATCAAGCGCTCATCCAATGTGCCGACAATGAGGCGTGTATGACAGGCTTGACCAACCGGGGTTTGGGTCGACGTATAGTAAGTAACACCTTTACATGCTGCGGTATAAGGGATGCTCTCATACTTAACCCCAGTATCGTGCTCCCAAATTTTCTTCCCGGTTTTCGCATCAAGCTTAATGATGTTATTCCGTGCAGAACACACATAGACGGCATCGCCCACCTTAATCGGCGTATTTTCTGCCGCCCATTTGTTGACCTGCCCCGGAGCCGGTAGGTCACCGGTACGGTAAGTCCACGCACGTTTTAGCTGTCCAACATTCTCAGGCGTAATCTGGTTTAGCGGTGAGAAGCGCGAAGCGTCTGCATCGCGACCATAATAGGTCCAATCGCTATCAGGCTGTTCTGCTTGCGATGGCGTTGGCGTTGGCGTACTTACCAGGGGTTGCTGCGGTAGAGACTCATTACTATTGAAAACATGTGTCGGAACAAAAGCCATACCAAAGGCAACAGCAAAAATTACGACAAAAATACCCGCGAGACTGAAGCTCAATTTGTTCGAAGATTGACGAGTTAGGGCCGGTAAGCTGAGGGCTAATAGGAAGCCAAAGACAGTCAGCAGAGACAAACGCGGCACCCAGCCCCAATAATCTGCACCACTTTCATGGATGGTCCATAAAATGGTAGCGATATAGACCACATAGAAAAGAATGGCGCCGGACGACTTACGGCGAAAGAGTTGAACGGCACTTATCAGGAGGAAGATACCCATTATCAAGTAGTAGGCAGAGCCCGATAACGAGAGTAAATACCCCCCACCAGCAATTAATATGATACTGGTAAGCAGCAGCAAGACAGAAACGATCCTTAGTAATATCGATTTACCCTTCATGGCGATGACCTGTGCAAAATGTGAGTGAACGCGATCTAGCATGCGTAGAAAGTTAAAATAATGTAAACTTTCGCATAGAATTGTTGATAATAGAGCTCACTCATTAAAATTTCCGCTCAAAAAATGCCATTCTGCCTAAATATTGATTAGTAACCCTTATGCGTATTAATCATCCCCTCAACGCGCTGCTCGGTAAACCACCTGTTGATTTGGGGGACGACTTGCGCGAGTACTTGGTCGATTTGGGTCTTACCCGCGATGTGGGGGGTAATACGAATTTGTGGCATATCCCATAGTGGATCGTTATGTTCTAGGGGTTCATGCTGGGTAACGTCCAACGTTGCGCCGCGCATTTTTCCTTCGTGAATAAGCTTAATTAAATCTGCCTCAACGAGGTGCCCACCCCGTGCGACATTCACTAAGTAGCTATCCGTCTGTAAGAGAGAAAGGTGATGATAGTTAAGTATTCCACGAGTCTCGTCGGTCAGCGACAGCACACAAATAAGTAGGCGAGAGGCTTTTAAGAATGCCTCTAATTCGCCGCCATCGTAACACTGGACGCCATCAATCGCTTTGCGACTATGACTCCAACCATTAACCGGGAAGTCGAAGAAACGCAGCGCTTGAGCAATTTTTTCCCCAAGTACCCCCAGACCCATCACCCCGATGGGGTATTTCGCCCGATCGTTGAGTAAATTATTTTGCCAAAGATGTTGCTGCCGCTGCTGTTCGTATTGTGGAAACTCGCGATAAAAACGAATAGAGGCTTCACAGCAATACTCGGCAAGTTGCACTGCCATACCACCATCTTTTACACGAATGACCGCAACATCTTTGGGTAAACGGAGCGCTAATACTGCATCGACCCCAGCCCCCATATTGATAATAACTTTGAGGTGTGGATGTGCATCGATAAACGCTTGATCCGGTGCCCATGCGAGGGCGAGGGTCGCACTTTCGTCATAGTCCGGCCAGACCTTGATAGCGGCTTTTGGTAGCGCTTGTTGCAGTGGTGTTAGCCAGAGATCGGTTTCGGCATGCCGGCTATAAAAGGCGATAGAATGCATGGGTATTTCCCCTTGAAAGTGAAATGATCCTTAATGTTATACCAGTTTATTAATTGTTAAAAAAAGAGAAGCGTCTTGATTTCAATCAATCCTATTCTGTGTTCCGCAGTTGATGGATTAACGCGCTATCTTTATACTTCATCGCCTGAGTACTTATCACTGATTAAAAATTACTGCGCAAGATGCCCTTCACGGGTTATTGGCCTCACCAGGGCGAGAAGATCCCCTCTTCTTATGCAACAGCGCAAGCTGCTTAGAATGGATAAGACTCAGGATTGGTCACTCCGTTTCTCGCTCAGCGACGATAACGCGGCAGGAAACGGAGTCGACTTCTTCGCAAGTGATGAACAGGGAAAAACATAATGCAGTTCCCCAGCACAATAATCCCGAGTCCAATCACTGCATGGCTCTGCCACTGATAACCTTCAAACTTTGTCGATATCGCTAGAGCCACCAGCGGGAAAAGTACCGTCGTGTAGGCCGCCTGTCCTGCGCCCATCCGTCCTACCAGTAGATAATAAGCCCCGAAGCCGATCACTGACCCAAAGAGGGCCAAATAGCCCAACGCGCCTAGATAGAGCGGGTTAAAGGGAAGAATAAAATGATACCCAAGGCAATAAGAGAGGATCCCGGCTACCGCTGCGCCGTAACACATTGCCCAGCTGTTTGTAGTGAGAATCGGTAAGCCGCGCCGCTGATGCCTAAGGCTCAACATATTCCCTAAAGAGAATCCATAAGTACCGAGTACGCTTAATCCGACACCCAGAGCTAGGGACGTCGAGACGCGATGGGCCGCCCACTGATCACTAAACAATAAGATAATGCCTACCACCCCCAATGTAGCAGCAGGCCAAAAGCGTTTGACCGGGATAATGCGGTAGAAGATCGCTTGGTTGATGGCATTGAAGAAAATCGCCATAGAAAAAATAACCGATTCAATTCCGGTGGTGATCTGGGAGGCCGCAAGATAGAAACAATAGAAATTAAGACTAAACGAGCATACGCCTTGTAAGGCGCAGAAGCCGTGGTCACGCCAAGTGAGAGGCACCCGCCCCAATCGCCAGCGATTGATCAGAAAGAGGATGCTGCCAGCAATAGTGAAACGCCAAAAAATTGAGACTAAAATGGGGACGTCTCCTTGCTGTAACGCAATGGCAAACCATGTGGTCCCCCAGATAACTACGACTGCTGAGTATAATAATGCGTTCATCGTTCTCCCCCTGTATTGTTATCCGTTACTGTGCAGCGAGAACCAGAAAAAAACTGTCATGATGCGGTGGGGAACTTATATATTCTTGCGGTTTTTACAACACAGACTGATGCAAGGCTAGTAATTCGCCACCAGGCTTCATACACTGGATGACCCGTAGACTGTCTGAGTGCGGCCAATGCGCTATCAAACGTTCGAAACATTACGCCAGCAACGCGCGACGTTACATCAAAAGGTCGCCCTCAACTCCGGTATTCAATTAGCGTCTTGGTCAAACCAGTGCGATCGCATTACGGTCAATAGCGATCACCATACCTTGAGTCTTTATACTCAAGGTGGTTACCAGAGCTTTCAGAAATGCCACGGCGGTTGGCATAATGGCGGCGGCCCGGACAAATTGTGCATTATGCCCAAAGCGGTGGAAAGCCATTGGGATATCCGTGGACCTTTATCCTTTGTTCATCTCTACTGTACCCAACAGCATTTGCGCCATATTGGCGAGCAAATTTGGGATAAAAGCCCCGCCGAATTTTCGTTGATTGAGACAAGTTTTCAACGCGACGATAAAGTCACGGCATTATATCGTCATTTTTTACTCGGCTATGATTGGCAAGATAGTGCTAATCAACTTGTTTTAAGTTCCGCTAGCACGTTGTTACTCACTCATCTTATTCAGCATTACAGCCAAGTTAACTGGCGTCTACCGGTTATTACCGGCGGGCTTTCCCCCTATGCTTTGCGCACAGTCTGTGATTATATCGATGCCCATCTCGCGCAGCCGCTTACCTTAGCCGTGCTGGCCAAAGAAGCCGCATTAAGCGAATACCACTTTGCACGGATGTTTAGCCTTTCGATGTCCGTCCCGCCGCATCAGTATGTGATGCAACGCCGCCTAGACGTCGCGAAGCAGTTAATCGCCCTCTCCGAACACAGTTTTACCGAAATCGCCTATCAATGTGGGTTTAGCTCGGCGAGCCATTTAAGCCAGCGCTTTAAAGTAGAGACGGGGTTGACCCCTACGCAATACCGCCACCAGCGGTAACAATAAACTGATAGAGATCAACGCTTGCTGTGATTCAACTCACAAATAGTTTACGAAAAATGCTAATTTTATCTCGCTTATCAAGGCAGTTGTTTAATTATAAAGAATCGTCTTAGCGGGCGCTGACCGCTAAGAATGATATTGATGATGTTAGCCTAGGTTTCTCTACTCAGAGGAAGGAAAAATGAATAGTAAACGCTCTACGCTTTTAGCAGGTCTGATTGGTTTGGCCTGCTGCTTTACTGCACAAGCCGCACAAAATATCTCCAAGGAAGAAGTCAGCCATTTTAAATTAACGAAAGTAGGATCGATCTCTGTTGCTGAAACCGGCGGGGCGATTTCTTCTCCTTCCGATTTACATCAGGAAATCTCCAAGCGTGCAGACGAGAAAGGCGCGAAATATTACGTCGTTATCGCCGCTCGTGAGCACGGGCCTAATTTCGATGCCATTGTCGATCTCTACAAATAAGTAAGGTGTGGGGGAGCTTCCCCCTGAGGGATCCCCAGAAAATTTAGTAAACCAAAATCATATCGTTATACCTTTGCTGTAATTTCTTCAGTCCCGAGTCCAGCGACAGGGTTTTCAATATGAGCGGGGAATGTCGAAATACATTC
>OFEI01000023.1_pt1 | contig 55275 bp, 52 predicted proteins | sample 1521041 | NCBI WGS metagenome assembly OFEI01 (sample SAMN05335687, study PRJEB24111) | insect metagenome | biome: ENVO:00009004; isolation source: gut from larvae fed green and black olives | host: Bactrocera oleae | place: Israel | collected 2011-11
GTGGCGTATATTACTCGCTTCACCTCAGGAGTCAATCATTATTTTGATTTTTTTCTCCTGGACCAAATCGCTTCAGTCCCTGTCACCGCGCTGCGTATCGTGCTTTGCCGTGTCAGTGGATGCGCATTATAGGGAGTTCCGCTGAGAGCGCAAGGGATTATTTAAACTTTTTTACCGAGTGGTGATTAATGAATCATTTCGACTAAAAACAGAACAAAAAGGCCTAGAAATTCGCATTTCTAGGCCTTTATTAGACAACATCGGCTATTGCTGGGCGGTAATTACGCCGTCTACAACACCTAATTTGATGTGTCGCACCCGGTAAAAGTTTCCCTGAAAGGATCTGTTGGGCTAACGGATTCTCAATCTCTTGCTGTATGGCACGCTTCAGTGGACGCGCACCATAGACAGGATCGAAACCAACTTCACCTAACAGTTTCAACGCTTCATCAGAAATTTCAACCGAGTAACCGCGTTCTTCTAACCGCTTGTAAAGACGTTGCAACTGAATATCAGCAATTTGCGCAATATGCTCATGACTCAGTGGATGGAACACAACGACTTCATCTATACGGTTGATGAACTCTGGACGGAAGTGATGCCCGACAACCTCCATTACCACGCCTTTCATTTGACCATAGTCCAGCTCGCCAAACTTGTCCTGAATTAAGTCAGATCCCAAGTTTGACGTCATAATGATTACCGTATTACGAAAATCGACGGTACGCCCTTGACCATCAGTGAGTCGACCATCATCAAGAACCTGTAACAGTATATTGAAGACGTCAGGGTGAGCTTTCTCAACTTCATCTAATAAGATGACTGAGTAAGGCCGTCTGCGAACCGCTTCGGTTAGATAGCCGCCTTCTTCATAACCGACATATCCTGGAGGCGCACCGACTAGTCTTGAGACTGAATGCTTCTCCATAAATTCGGACATGTCGATACGTACCATTGCCTCGTCGCTATCGAAAAGAAAATCGGCAAGTGACTTACAAAGCTCGGTTTTACCAACGCCTGTTGGTCCTAAGAATAAGAAGGAACCCACTGGTCGGTTTGGATCAGCAAGCCCCGCTCGACTACGGCGTATAGCATTCGCCACTGCATCGACCGCTTCATCTTGTCCGATCACACGGTCATGTAGCGTCTCTTCCATCCGCAGCAGTTTCTCTCTCTCGCCTTCCATCATGCGAGCGACAGGGATCCCCGTCCATCGCGCCAATACGTCCGCAATCTCAACGTCAGTAACTCTATTACGCAACATCTTCATTTGCTGAGTGTCAGACTGTGTGGCTTGAGCGATTTGTTTCTCTAACTCAGGAATTTTACCGTATTGTAGCTCAGACATTTGGCCAAGATCGCCATTGCGTCGCGCTTGCTCCATGCTAATACGAGCTTGCTCTAACTCAAATTTTATATGTTGCGTACCAGTAAGTGAGGCTTTTTCAGCTTTCCACTCTTCGTCTAACTCAGCGTAGCTTTGTTCTTTCTGCTCCAGTTCAGCCTCTAACATCGCTAACCGCTTGACACTGGCGTCATCCGTCTCTTTCTTAAGTGCTTGTTGCTCTAACTTGAGTTGGATAATTCTACGTTCTAGGCGATCCAGTGGCTCCGGTTTGGAGTCGATCTGCATCCGAATGCTCGATGCCGCCTCATCGATAAGGTCGATGGCTTTATCGGGTAACTGGCGATCCGCAATATACCGATGAGAAAGTTGTGCTGCAGCAACAATCGCTGGGTCAGTGATTTGCACGTGGTGATGTAACTCATAGCGTTCTTTCAGCCCACGTAAAATCGCGATGGTATCTTCCACCGTCGGCTCGGCGACCAAGACTTTTTGGAAGCGACGTTCGAGCGCAGCATCTTTTTCTATATATTGACGGTATTCATCTAAGGTTGTTGCCCCGACGCAATGCAACTCTCCTCGCGCTAAGGCAGGCTTAAGCATATTACCGGCATCCATAGCACCATCGGCTTTACCCGCGCCGACCATGGTATGGATTTCATCGATAAAGAGAATGACATTACCGTCTTGTTTCGACAGATCATTCAGCACCGCTTTGAGCCGCTCTTCAAACTCACCCCGAAACTTAGCACCGGCCACCAGCGCACCCATATCTAAAGCTAAGACACGGCGACCTTTAAGGCCCTCAGGCACTTCACCATTAATGATACGTTGCGCTAGGCCTTCAACGATTGCGGTTTTACCTACCCCCGGTTCACCAATTAACACTGGGTTATTCTTGGTACGGCGTTGAAGTACCTGGATAGTACGTCTAATCTCTTCATCACGACCAATAACGGGGTCGAGCTTGCCTGACTCAGCACGTTCCGTCAGATCAATGGTGTATTTTTTAAGTGCTTGGCGTTGGTCTTCTGCCCCTTGGTCGTTCACACCCTCTCCCCCTCGAAGTTGATCAATAGCTTTAGTTAGTTTCTCACTGGTCAAACCGGCTGATTTCAATAGATCGCCGACGCCTCCGCGCGACTCAAACGCCGCAAGGAGAAAGAGTTCAGACGAGATGTAACTATCACCGCGTTTTTGTGCCAACTTGTCACACAGATTTAACACGCGGATTAACTCGGCCGAAGGCTGGACATCGCCATCGCTCCCCTCTACTTTAGCAAGGCGAGCTAGAGCCTGAGATAATTGAGCCTGAAGTTGAGAGACCTCAACACCACAGGAGACGAGTAAGGGGCGAATCGATCCCCCTTCTTGCGTTAATAATGCAGAAAAAAGATGTATAGGTTCGATGAATTGATTATCACTGCCTAGCGCTAATGACTGTGCATCGGCTAGGGCTTGTTGAAATTTATTAGTAAGACGATCTAGACGCATAATTCCTCCACAAAGGTCAACATGCTATTGACTATTAAGTGGAGGTGATTAGGAGAAATTCAAGAGGAGCGGAAGAATAAATTGCTGAAAAAACATCCTCGGTAATTACGTCTGTCTTCTCTACTTTTCAAGCCAAACAAGGCTAGCCATCCGGCCAGTCTGCCCATCTCGACGGTATGAGAAGAAATATTCAGCCTCTGAAAAGGTACAGCGCTGAGATTGATAAATAGCATCGACCCCTGCGCGCTTTAACCGTAATTCGGCAAGCCTCGGTAAATCAGCTAAATATTTTTCACCACGAGCGGTAAAACATTGAGCAGCAACTTCTTGATGGCTAATAAAAGCGGCTCTTACCTCTGGGCCCACTTCGAAGGCTTGTGGTCCAATTGCAGGTCCTATCCATGTGATAATATCGCTCGGATCATCATCAAAGGTCGCGAGCGTATTTTCCAGTACGCCATCACATAAACCACGCCACCCAGCATGTGCGGCAGCAACCTGAGTTCCTTGCCGATTACAAAACAAAACTGGCAGACAATCAGCCGTCATTACGACGCAGACGCTCCCCGCTTCGCGCGAGAAGCTGGCATCGGCATCTGGTAGATCAGTCGAAGACGCTACAGCGTTGATAACGCGATCACTATGGACCTGATTCAACCAGAAAGGAGGGGCTGGTAGTTTTGCAACCTCGATCAGTCGATCCCGATTTCTCTTTACAACATCAAGATTATCCCCGACATGGCTCCCAAGATTGAAGGTATTCCAAGGCGTATCACCTACGCCCCCCATACGGGTAGTCGATACGGCACGTACCGTAGAAGGTACGTCCCAATTAGGAATAATCAATGATTCACTCATAACCAATCCATCTGGTCGCGGTGAAGTGCCGTGTCGTCCTTTAACGCATCAATCAACTCTACCATATCTTGCGGAAGGGGAGCATGCCACTCCATTTGAATGCCTGTTATTGGGTGGTAAAGACGCAACATAGTGGCATGTAGCGCTTGGCGATCGAAGCCACGTAGAGCATTAATGAAAGCTTCGCTTGAACCTTTTGGAGGACGAGGACGACCGCCGTAAAGAGGATCGCCCACCAGCGAGTGCCCAATATGCGCCATATGTACACGAATTTGGTGCGTCCTACCCGTTTCTAATCTTAATCGAAGACGAGTGTGTGCGCGAAAATGTTCCATAATACGATAGTGCGTCACAGCGGGTTTACCCATCGGGTGTACTGCCATGTGCGTGCGCTTAGTCGAGTGGCGAGATATCGCCTCATCAACGGTTCCACCTGCAGTCATGGTACCAATGGCTACGGCTTCGTATTCCCGTGTAATTTCTCTGCGTTGTAAGCAATCAACCAAATGAGTTTGTGCCGGGACGCTTTTGGCAACCACCATTAATCCTGTGGTATCCTTATCAAGGCGGTGTACAATACCCGCACGCGGAACATCTGCGATGGACGGATAATGATATAGCAGCGCATTGAGGATGGTTTGATCTGGATTGCCCGCGCCTGGGTGCACGACGAAATCGCGCGGCTTGTTGATCACTAAAATATCGTCATCTTCATAAACGATATTTAGAGGGATGTTTTGCGGCTCCCAGCGAGCCTCCTCTTCGATTTCGGCGCTGATTACTATTTTCTCACCGCCCAATACTTTTTCTTTGGGTTTATCGGCAACTGACCCATCAATGGTTACTCTGCCCTGTAAAATCCATTCTTTTATGCGAGAACGTGAATAATCAGGGAACAATTCAGCCAAAGACTGATCTAAGCGTTGTCCCAATTGTTCTAGGGAGATGGTTGCAGCGAGTTCTACTTGTTGTGCCATATAAGGTTCTTCGTTAACGTTGGGTTTTTCCGGCAAAGCCGTTTAAGATAATGTGCTATCTTAGCTGATAAACAATGGAAGCCGCATATAAATGCTTCCAATAAACTTTTGAGGATAATCAATTCGTCATGATGCGTATGAAATATCTTGTGGCTCTCGCCACGCTTAGCTTAGCTCTGGTCGGATGTTCCGGATCTAAAGATGTAGTTCCTGACAATCCTCCTTCGCAGATTTATGCTACAGCTCAGCAAAAACTGCAAGATGGGAACTTTAGAGGCGCCATCAGCCAGTTAGAAGCACTGGATAACCGCTATCCTTTTGGTCCATATTCGCAACAGGTACAGCTTGATCTTATCTACGCTTATTACAAAAATGACGATATGCCGATGGCTCAAGCGACTATTTCACGCTTTATGCGTCTGAACCCGACTCACCCTAACATCGACTACGTCATGTATATGCAAGGGTTAACAGACATGGCGCTCGACCAATCGGCTCTGCAACACTTCTTTGGTATCGATCGTTCAGATCGCGATCCATCGAATGCCCGTCAAGCGTTTAAAGATCTTTCACAGCTAGTACAAAGCTATCCGAACAGCCAATATACTCCTGATGCACAGAAGCGTTTAGTTGCGCTGAAGGATCGTCTATCGACGTATCAATTGTCTGTTGTGAAATTCTACACTAAACGTGGGGCCTATGTCGCGGTCGTTAATCGTGCGAAAGAGATGTTAAGCGATTACCCGGATACTCAATCAACGCGCGAAGCACTCCCTTATATGGAAAATGCATACCGCAAGCTACAGCTCACGACTGAAGCAGATAAAGTGGCTAAATTGATCGCATCGAACAACACAAAATAGTCTCATCGCCTCTCCTTCATAAACAGCCACCATCGAGTGGCTGTTTTTTTATCTCTTTAATGCTTCTCCCGCCATTAGAATCTATCGTCAATTGTTCGGCGACAAACCAGCAGAACGATTGAAAAGGCGATAGCCTCACATTATCCTCACACTTCACTCTATAAACAGTAGAACGTATGTCGACGACTCTCCCATTTAATTTTAGTACCCGCCCATTGATTCCGCATGCTCACGATTATTCTCACGGCGAGAGTGAGCCTTGGCATCAACATAGCTGTGCACAATTACTCTACAGTTTAAGCGGAGTAGTCAGCGTATATACTCAACAAGGGTGTTGGGTTATCCCTCCTAGCCGAGGAGTCTGGTTACCCGCGGGCGTTGTTCATCAGTTAGCGATTACCGGAAAAGTTGCCGCAAGGACACTATTCGTCGATCCTTTCGCTCGGGCAGATTTACCCGCCGTATGCCAAGTGGTACAGATCTCTTCGCTATTAAGAGAGCTCATCATTACAGCGATGGATCTCCCGGAGCTCTACGTAGCGAATACAAGAACGGAGAGAATTTACGAACTTATCCTCGACGAGATACGAGGGATGTCGGTATTGCCCTTTAACTTACCCGAACCGACCTCCCCAGCATTGAGCAATATCTGTATGCGAGTTCGTAATGACTTGGGGAAAACCTGGACGACGTCCGAGGCAGCATCTCTGCTAAATATTAGTGAGCGCACATTACTAAGACATTTTCGCCGGGAAATAGGATTTTCTTTTAGCGAATGGGTACGCCGAGCGAGATTAATGGAGGCCTTAAAACGTCTCGCACAGGGCCAATCTGTATTAAGGGTGGCCCTCGAATTAGGCTATGAAAGCCAAAGTGCTTTTAGCCTAATGTTTCGCCAACGATTAGGAACGCCACCTAGCGACTATTTCCAATCCATATAGCGGCAGGTAATGAGTTGAGTAACGCCTGTAAGCAGGCCCGTGCGATATCGCTATCAATGCTTACGCCCCAATGGCTCTGTTTACCTCCAATGGTACAGAGAATATAAGCGGCAGAGCGGCTTTCATTTTGTCTACCTAAGGTGTGCTCATGATAATCTTCAATAATAGGAACAGCGGTCAAATAAGGAGTGAGTGCATTGACTGCTGCTGACAACAACCCATTGCCCATCCCTTCTAACAGAATAGTTTTCGTCGCCGTTGTAATCTGAGCATGAAAAAGGATTCGGTTGTCGTCCACGCTTTCGGTACGATAGTCGACTAACTGATGTATAGCTTGTTCGTACGGGCCGTAAAGTTGACGAAAAAGTTGCCATACTTGTGCCAACGTCATCTCACGACCACTCTGATCGGTAATAACCTGAACGTGGTGACTAAACGCCTGCTGTAAGGCTCGCGGCAGTTTCAAACCATGGTTTTGTTCCAACATCCACGCGGTACCACTTTTACCCGATTGACTATTCACGCGGATTACCGCCTCATAATCACAGCCTATATCATTAGGATCAATCAAAAGATATGGTATCTCCCACAGCGGACTTGTCGCCTGCTCGCGCGCTGTGAAGCCTTTTTTGATTGCATCTTGATGAGAACCTGAAAAAGCCGTGAATGCTAGTTTTCCTGCATAAGGGTGTCGCGGATGAACGGGAATCTGATTAAATTTTTCAACTTGCTCAACAATGCTAGGTAACTCGCTAAAATTTAGTTGCGGTGAAATGCCTTGGCTATAAAGATTCATCGCTAAAGTAACTAAACATAGATTACCCGTCCGCTCACCATTACCGAAAAGGCATCCCTCCACCCTTTCAGCCCCGGCCAATAAGGCTAACTCAGCACTAGCCACCCCACACCCTTGATCATTATGCGGATGAACGCTGATACACACCCTTTCGCGGTAGGCAAAGTGGCGACAGAAATACTCAATTTGATCGGCATACACATTGGGGGTGTTAACCTCAACGGTACTCGGTAAATTGATAATCATTGGTCGCTCAGAGGAAGGCTGCCAAACCTCGGTAACGGCTTGGCAGATCTCTAGCGCAAACTCTGGCTCGGTAAAGCAGAATGTTTCAGGTGAATATTGATACGTCCAAAAGGTGCCAGGTGTTGCGTCGCACGATTGGCGTATTTGCTGACTCGCCGCAACCGCCAACTTAATGATATCTGCTTTACTTTGCTGGAACACAAGGCGTCGAAACAAAGGCGATGTTGCGTTATAAAGGTGAATCGTTGCACGTTGAACACCCTGCAATGCCTCGAATGTTCGCGTAATTAAATCGGGACGCGCTTGGGTGATGACCTGAATTGTCACATCATCCGGGATCCTTTTTTCATCAATAAGTTGTCTAACAAATTGAAAGTCAGTCTCTGAAGCCGCGGGAAAGGCGACCTCAATTTCTTTAAAACCACAGTCTAACAGTAATGCCCAAAATTCTATTTTACGCTCCACGCTCATGGGCTCAGCGAGCGCTTGATTGCCATCACGTAAGTCTGTCGATAACCAGCGCGGAGACTGCATTAATCGTTTATTTGGCCACGTCCTGTCGGCTAAGGCGATAACAGGATAAGGCTGATATTTAGCCGAGGGGTCAAGCAACATAGTATTTTCCTTGATGAGGGTAAAATACTATCCTAGCGATACCTGCCGCTACGTGACTCGTGCATAGGTGACAACCTGTCACGTAAATCGGACATCTCCCTTCCCGCTGAGACAGAAATAAGTGCTATTCAACGTTAATGGTAGACAGTGACGGGTTATCCATAACTCCACTCTTCGACGAGACTACTGTTTATTCGCTTCAGTGATAGCCCCCTCTTCTCCTCTAACCGATGAATAAATATGTGCGGATATTATCTATGACCAGACCGGCCTATAGCTGAAAATAAGTGACTTAGCCGAATATTTTTCACATATCAATAATGTGATTTAGATCACATTATTGATATGTATAGTCGGTATTCTGAATGCACGTACCATGACAATGACGAAGAGAGGTAAAATGATGATCAACATCACCAGCAAGCAAATGGATATTACCCCAGCAATCCGTAGTCATATTGAAGAGCGGTTTGCGAAGCTAGAAAAATGGCAGACCCAGCTGATAAATCCTCACGTGGTACTCTCGAAAGAACCTAAAGAGTTCGTTGCTGATGCAACACTCAACACTCCAAATGGAACCCTAGTTGCGACTGCCAAGCACGACGACATGTATGCCGCCGTTAATGAACTCATTACTAAGTTGGAACGCCAACTCAATAAAGTTCAACACAAGGCAGAGGCACGACGCGCCAATGGTAGTGTTAAAGATATTATTCCTGCTGAATTATAAAGATATCGTGCACCCAAGTGGTGCGCGGTTTTTCGATTGACGAGCGTTATTGCAAACGTTACTCTCTCAACTCATCTTTTTGAGAAATCCTATTATGCAACTCAACCCGTTCTTCTTTTTATTCCTTTTTAGCTCCCCCCACTAGGGAAGCCGCTTCGACTAGAATGAATAAAAAGACGAACAAAAGGCCTCCCCTCAGGGAGGCTTTTTTTTTGAAAAAATAAAAAATCAGAAGGACAGACTATGACCTCTTACGCTTCGCTTGACGAATTGCGACACGATATTAGTGACCTGGACAGTCGTTTACTCACTTTACTGGCTAAGCGTCGCGAACTCGCGGTAGCGGTGGGCAACTACAAGTTACAAACCCAGCGTCCTGTACGTGATGTCACGCGTGAAAAACAACTTTTAGAAAAACTCATTGAACAAGGCAAAACGCTCTCTCTCGATAGTCACTATATTACCCGCCTCTTCCAGCTGGTCATTGAAGACTCGGTATTAATTCAACAAGCTTTACTACAAAAAGCGCTTAACGAATCGCAACAACATGCAGTACGCATCTCGTTCCTAGGTCCAAAAGGCTCGTACTCACACCTTGCCGCACGTAGCTATGCCTCTCGTCACTTCGAACAGATGATCGAAGTTGGCTGTAGCAAGTTTCAGGATATTATCGATCAAGTTGAAAAGGGATTAGCGGACTACGCAGTACTGCCGCTGGAAAATACTAGCTCTGGGTCGATTAATGATGTCTATGACCTGCTACAAAGTACGGGATTACATATCGTTGGCGAACTCACATTGCCGATTAACCACTGCTTATTAGTGGCAGAAGATACCTCACTGTCGACGATCACAACCGTCTACAGCCACCCACAACCTTTTCAGCAATGCAGCCACTATCTCAATCAGTATCCGCACTGGAAAATCAATTATACCGAAAGCACTGCAGCGGCGATGGAAACGGTCGCGCAGTTAAATGATCCTACCGTTGCTGCGCTGGGTAGCGAAGCAGGTGGACAGCTTTACCAGCTACAAGCTATTGATCGCCAACTGGCGAATCAAGCACAAAATATGACCCGCTTCATTGTCTTGGCACGTAAACCCATCAAAGTTTCTGAACAGGTCCCAGCCAAAACAACATTACTCATGGCAACAGGTCAGCAGGCCGGGGCATTGGTCGATGCCTTACTTATCTTGAGACAGCACGATATTGTGATGACTAAGTTAGAATCACGGCCTATCAATGGTAATCCTTGGGAAGAGATGTTTTATATCGATGTGCAAGCCAACAGCTATGATCCCGCCATGCAAGCGGCTCTCGAACAGCTAACCGAACTCACTCGTTACTTGAAAGTACTAGGTTCCTACCCGAGTGAAACCATTGCCGCAGTATCCCCATAATAAAAAAAAGCACCACGTCTAACAGTGGTGCTTTTTGCTAAAGACATAAGTCTTTATTTACGATTATCGTTTGCTGCTTTTAACAAAGAGCGACTTTCCGTCATAAAGGTCTCGGCATAATCACCAAACCACGCTTGTACCGTGGAAAAGCTCTCAATAAAGGAAGCTTTATCGCCCTTCTCTAGGTGTGATAACGCTTGCCCAAAACGTGCGTAGTAACGCTTAATTAAGGCGATATTGTCAGGTGAAGACATGATAATGTCAGCATACAGCTGGGCATCTTGCGCAAATAGACGGCCAACCATGGCGAGTTCAAGCCGATAGATCGGAGAAGAAAGCGCAAGTAGCTGTTTAAGATCCACATTCTCTTCACAGAGATGTAGGCCATAAGCAAACGTTGCAAAATGCCTAAGCGCTTGTATAAATGCCATGTTTTGGTCGTGCGCATCCGCGGTTGCCGAATGCAGGCGCGCTCCCCATACTTCGATTTGTTGCAGGAACCACTGGTAAGCTTCAGGGTAGCGCCCATCGCACCACACTACGACTTGCTTAGCCAAACTCCCGCTATCTGGACCAAACATTGGGTGTAATCCCAACACGGGTCCAGTGTGGGCCGCCATCATAGCTTGTAACGGCGCTTTTTTTACTGAGCATAGATCAACCAGAATACAATCTTCTGGTAGAGGGGGGAGCTGCTGAATAACCTGTTCAGTCAGATGAATCGGAACGCTGATAATTACCATACCTGCATCGGCGACGAGTGAGGCGGCTTGTTCCCATTCCTCTTTATCGAGTATTCGTACCTGATAACCCGAGAGCTGAAGCATACGCTCGAATAACTGCCCCATCTTTCCTTTACCGCCGACTATGACTATTGGCCGTATGGTTGGGTTAAGAGTCTTAAACCCCTTATCATTCTCGCTCGTATAAGATTCACGCATGACCCTACGTAATACATCTTCAATCAAGTCCGCAGGCACACCTGCAGCTTCGGCTTCGGCTCGACGTGAGGCCAACATTGAAGCCTCACGCTCGGGTACATAGATAGGAAGACCATGTTGGCTCTTAACCTCTCCGACTTCTGCCACCAACTGCATACGTTGTGCAAGAAGCGCCAATAGTGCCTTATCCGTTTCATCTATTTTGTCACGTAGTGCATTCAGCTCTGCAACCATTACTTTATTTACCCTTCTACTGTGCTTGAGGTGATGATAGCACTCATTGCAGAGGCAAGTTTTTTTAATAGTTGCTCCGTTGTTTGCCAATCAATACACGCGTCCGTCACGGATACCCCGTACTGCATTTCAGCACGTGGAAGTTCAGACGATTGGCTTCCTTCAAATAGATGGCTCTCTAGCATAATGCCTGTGATCGAACGGTTACCCGCCTCCAGTTGCTCCAGTACACTTTGGGCAACGGCTGGCTGACGTCGGTAATCCTTATTTGAATTACCATGGCTACAGTCGACCATTAGAGATGGCTTCAGCCCTGCCTTCTTCATTTCTGTTTCGCATTGAGCGATATCTTCGGGATGATAGTTAGGCGACTTACCGCCTCGTAAAATAACGTGACCATCGCCATTACCTTGAGTCTGGAGTAAACAAACTTGTCCTTGTTGGTTAATCCCTACAAAACGGTGTGGCATCGCCGCTGCTCGCATAGCATTGATTGCAGTACCTAAACTTCCGTCAGTTCCGTTTTTAAATCCGACAGGCATTGATAACCCAGATGCCATTTCGCGGTGAGTTTGTGACTCAGTCGTTCTTGCGCCAATGGCAGACCAGCTAAATAAATCACCTAGAAATTGTGGAGAATTAGGATCGAGCGCTTCAGTTGCCAACGGAAGGCCCATTGCGACAAGCTCAACGAGTAGTTGGCGTGCTAGCTTTAATCCTTGCTCAATATCGAAGGATCCATCCATATGGGGGTCGTTAATCAGCCCTTTCCAACCCACAGTAGTGCGTGGCTTCTCAAAATAAACACGCATAACTAGGTATAAAGAATCGCTGACCTCCTCGGCCAACTTTTTATAATGTGCGGCATATTCCAGCGCCGCCTGCGGATCATGAATGGAGCAGGGGCCACATACCACTAATAAACGAGGGTCTTTGCCGGCAATAATGTTGGCAATGGTTTGTCGGGAATCTTGGACTTGCTGCTGCTGAGTTGCAGTCAGTGGAAACAGCTCTTTCAGTTCTGCAGGAGTAATCATTACCGTTTCATCGGTGATATGAACATTGTTCAAGGCATCTTTTTGCATAACATTACCTGACGTCAATAAGGGGGGCCATTACGACCAATGACACCACCATATCACAACAGGTAAAGATTTCAATCCAATAAGAATGCAAATGTAATAATAATTTTACAACACAGGGTTAATATCAGACATCAAAACCAAAAATCGTAAATAATTAATTACACACTCTGTTATTGTAGACCTAAATAGCTAGAAATAGACGGTAATTTTCTATCCCCTTTCCGGTGAGTAAACCGATTTATTACTGATAGATATCATTATCCTCTAGGCCGGTTGTGCAATAATATGCCGGTAAAGACGCTCCAAATCTTCTAATTTTGTTGCGCTGACAATGACTTGCTCTCGCGGCAATTGCAATACTAATACGCCCTCTTTCGTTAACTGATAGTGACTAATCTGTGGCCAGCGAATGAAACGTCCTTTGATAACGATACCCTCTACTTTAATTAGCGCAACTGGCTGACGTATCCACCCAAACCATACCGATAGCAACACAAGTCCTAATAATAAACTTCCCGTCAACGGGCTCTCTGCACGCATCAGTTGTTGGGCGAAAACGATTAAGAGTAAAACGATAAATATTGCGATGTCTTTACGTGGCGCACGGCGCAGTACAATTGTGAACTGTGTAGGGGAAAAGCGCAGCTTAATAAGCCATTCACTGTACACCGCACATGCTAACCCTAGTGTAACGAGTAAGATTAAGATAACCGTATGTATCGCCATTGTTCCTCTCCGCCAATTCATATCCCGGCACCTAAGCCGGGATGTTCCCCTATACGCCTAAGAGTCCAGACCAATAGCCGAGAATCCCAATCACAAAGAACCCCATAATAATCCATAGCGCATTGACTTTATTACGTAGTAACCACATGCAGCCGAAAGTTAAGAGTAAAGGGACGAGTCCAGGCATTAGTTGGTCAAGGATATTCTGTACGGTCGTGACTGTTTCTCCCCCAGTACTATCAGGGACTCTAGACACGACCAAGGGGATATTGACATGCGTCCACTTATTGACCAGCGCACCGAGGACAAACAGGCCAAGAATTGAGGCACCCTCGGTCAATTTCTGTAGAAAGCCGCCTCCCATATCCTTCACAATATCAATGCCTTTTTTATAGCCGTAGGCAATTCCGTAATAACGGGTAAGCAAGCGCACAGCATTGAAGAGTACAAAGAATAAGATCGGCCCGAGTAAACTTCCACTCATCGCGATGCCGGCTCCCAATGCGGCAAATACAGGCCGCACAGTCCCCCAGTAAATAGGATCTCCTACTCCGGCTAAGGGCCCCATCAACCCAACTTTAATACCATTGATCGCCCCGTCGTCAATCTCAGCCCCGTTTGCTCGCTGCTCTTCCATGGCTAAGGTCACCCCTAAAATAGGGGCTGCGACATAGGGATGAGTGTTAAAAAACTCTAGGTGACGTTTGATCGCTTGACGCCTTGCCTCATTATTCTCTGGATAAAGCCGTTTAATCGCCGGAACCATCGAGAAGCAGAAACCTAACGCTTGCATACGTTCAAAATTCCAAGAACCTTGAAAGAGATTAGAGCGGATAAATACCCCGCGGATATCACTCTGCGTTAGTTTTTTTTCATTTACCTGCGTTACATCTACCATAGCGGCTACCCCTAATCGAGTTCGTTATCTAAATCCTGCGATGTTGGCGCGGGATGGGACACTGCAGTGGAACGGTTATATTTTGGACTAAGCTGGATATAAAGGATGGCCATTACCGCCCCTATAACGCCTAGGGCGACCAAGTTAAAATTCGTAAATGCGGCCGTAACAAAGCCTAGGTAGAAGAAAGGCATCAAGTAACCCGCACTCATCATATTGATTACCATCGCATAACCAACCACTACGATCATTCCGCCAGCGATATTGAGACCATTTGTGACCACTGTAGGGATCTGACTCAATAGGTTTTGTACCTCGCTCGTTCCGACAGAAATTGCAACAATAAGCGCGGGAATAGCGATACGCATCGCCTGCAGAAAAAGGGCTGATACATGGATCCACGAAAGCGACGTTAAATTACCTTTATCTGCTGCACGATCGGCTGCGTGCTGAAAACCCACGGTTATGGTCCGTACGATAATGGTAAAAACTTGGCCCGCAGCGGCTAGGGGGATCGCTAACGCAATTCCCGCACCAATACTTTGCTGGCCGGCAATAACTAGGATTGTAGAAATAATCGAGGCAAGCGCCGCATCTGGCGCAACCGCCGCACCGATATTCATCCACCCTAAAGCGATCATCTCTAGGGTTCCCCCAATAATAATCCCTGATTTTATATCTCCCAGTACTAGACCAATTAACGTACAGGCGATTAGCGGGCGATGAAACTGGAATTCATCAAGAATGGATTCCATACCGGCAATACAAGCGATAACAAATACGAGCACAATTTGAAGCGTTGTAATCTCCATCGTATGTCTCCTGGTTACGACTAAGAGTAGCGCCATCCTGAAACGGCATTTATGCTGACAATTTATGAATAAGTTCAATCATCTGTAGGCGAGTGTCAGAAGAGACTTTACGGACTTCAAGTTCAATACCTTGCGAGGCAAGCTGTTTAAATGCGTCAATATCCTGTTGATCCACCGATACGGCATTAGTGACCATCCTTTTCCCCTGACGAAAAGCCATACCACCAATATTGACCGAATTAATTTTTACCCCCCCTTCAACCACACGTAACACATCTATTGGCGAGGTAAACAACAGCATCACGCGCTCCCCGGCATACTTAGGATTGTTATAGACGCGGATCATTTTCGCGATATCGACGACATGTGCCGAAACCCCGGGAGGAGCGACCTGTTTAAGTAACGTAGCTCTGACTTGATCCGCGGCAACCTGATCACTGACTACAATGATGCGCGTTACACGGGTCTCTTTTGTCCAACGAGTGGCTACTTGACCGTGAATAAGGCGATCATCGATCCGTGCTAAACCTATTTGCATAAAGCTATTGGGAGAGGTAGAACTCGTCGAAGCGGGAGCCTTAACCTCGATATGCGGTTGTGCGCCTAAGGGCGAAGGAGCATCTTTAAAGACTCTAACCCCTTCCCTTCCCGCCTCTAGCGCGATGGCGATTAGCTCATCAAAAGTAGGGCCGTCATCTCTTGCCATAAAGGTTTCGATCAACATGGGGATGTTGACCCCCGCAATTACATTGAAAGTTGCCTGATCGTTCGCTAAACGCGTTGCCGCATTAAATGGGCTCCCTCCCCATGTATCGGTAAGAAACAATACCCCTTCTGACGTGGATAAGCCTGAAAGCACGTGCTGATATTTTTCAATTAAGGTGTCGGTATTCTCCCCTGCGATAAAATCGACTGCCCCTACATTCGTTTGTTCGCCTAATAACATCTCAGTCGTTTTGAGTAGCTGTTCAGCTGCTCGGCCATGGGTGGCAATCACGATTGCTATAGTCAAAGAACCCCCTACTCGGTTGTGGCACGCTAGATGAATGACTGAATAATAAAATTCTTACTAACATGAAGCTTGAGTAGCTTATGCCTTGCCACAGATTAAATATGTGATGAAAATCATTAGTTTAGGAATAAACTCACAACAATTGATTGGTGTATTAGATGCTGATCACAAATATGGCCTTAGCCCCCCTTAACGGTCCGCGTCTTTCCCCCTACGGTTGCCATTACGCACGTGCCTTGTCCTTCTAGGTTAAACGCGCCGTTATGAGCGGGAATAAACGCAGATTCACCTAAGTTAAGCGTTAGTTGGGTGTTAGGAATATCGAGAGTACATTTACCTTCTAGGCAAAATATCAGTACCGGGTAGTCGTTAGTATTAAAACAACACGAGGTGGGCAGTGTTATGACAGATAAGGCAAAGTCATCAGCCGGGACGTCGTAATCGTCAATACCCTTGTGTCGTGATGGAGGAAAGATTAATTTTTCAAGAGAGGTTTCTTTAAACGAGACGTTCTTCACCAATTCATTAATATCAACGTGTTTATCAGTTAGACCTGCCCGTAAAACGTTATCGGAATTAGCCATTATTTCAATCCCCACGCCTTGTAAGTAGGTATGAGGAGTCCCTGCGGTTAGGTACATCGCTTGTCCAGGTTTAAGCCTAATCATGTTGAGAAGTAATGGCATAAACACTCCAACATCCTCGGGCCAATAGGTAGCAAGCCTGACAATAGTCAGCCAAGGCTCCCCCTTTGTCGCCTTGGCTACCCGAAGCAGCTGGGTAAGTGCTTGATGTTTCTGCTCGTCCTTCAGCCGTAAATAAGTAATGAATAGCTGTCGTAAGGTATTAGCTGTTGGATTCTTGATAAAAAGGTTAACCGCGGGAAGACGGTTTTCGAGAGCCTGCAAAGACTGAATAATTTCGGCAAAAGGTTTGAAACCGTTCAATGCGGTAAATGGGCTCAATGCATAGATAAGTTCGGGTTTATGATTGGCATCTCGATAGTTTCTATTCGGATGATTCAAGGGAATACCCTGTATGTTTTCACGTTCGAAACCGGCCTTTGCCGCAATAAGGTTAGGGTGAACTTGAATAGATAAAGGCTGGTCCGCGGCAAGAATTTTCATCAGAAAGGGTAATTGACGATAATTATTCCATGTCGCCTGCCCAAGCATTACCAAAGGATTATCCGCTATTTCTTTCTCTAAGCTGTGCCACGCACCTCGTATAAATATTTGCGAGCTGGCGCTAGGATGTGCCCCCATCCACAACTCTGCCATGGGTGACTGTTGCGGATTCGCAATACCAAAGCGGTCAGTCAATGCGGTGCGAGATCCCCATGTATAATGTTGAACCTTATTATTGAGTTTATACATCGTCGGCCACCCGCAAATTTCGTTGTCCACCATAGGGTACTGACGGTTGGCACTGCTGAGTGGGCGCGATAAACCAGGATTGGGCAATCTGTGGGAAAAAACGATACGTAAAATGCGTGTCCTTCATCCTTAACAATATCCTTCTAGCAGTCGAGTATCCAAAGTTCGTAGTACTCAATACGACTCGTCATGCTATAGCTACAATATTGGGCGAGTTAAATCTGTGAACTGTGATTTGTTTAATTATGAGAGAGGTAGTTTATCGAGAGATAATATCGCATCGATCACAGATATAGGGATAAGGGATGGCCACTGCCTTGCGGATATTACCTGAGTACTTGAGATAATAGGGCTAAAGCCTTTTTATTTTTGGCTTTAGCCGGTAGGGATTAATTATTGAGGATGAGGGAGGTTATGACGCCAGTGGCTACCGCCATCAACACATAGTTACCATTAATATTGGCCCATCGCTGTCCATGAGGCGGTGCCCCTAGCCCATGTCGATGCCAGTCATTAACCCAATAGCGGTCTTGATAATAACGGTGAGGATACCGGCCACCGGGTCGAAAGTGGTGCCCCCCGTAGTAGAAGTCGCGCTCAGCATAGCGTGAGGGATGATCCCGGTTATGATCGCGCCAGCCCCGGTGATCATGCCAGCGAGGTCCTGGATAGTCGTGCCTTTCCCAGCGATGATGGTCATGGGCATAAGCCATGACCAATGGATTGCAGGTCAATGCTAGCATTACCAGCACTAAAGGTCTTTTACGCATAACGTCTCACTTGAGCCAAAAAAGTAAATGAATTATGCGGATAACTTTAACCGTTACCATCAGGATTACTCTTGATTGGTATCAGTGGAGTATGTCTAAAGTTGTCAAAACCTTTTATTTCCTAACGAAATCTTATCACTAGCGACGTAATGTGTTCTGTCCCCAACATACCCATTTATAGGTAGTCAGAGCTTCCAACCCCATCGGCCCTCTGGCATGAAGTTTTTGCGTGCTTACCGCGACCTCTGCGCCGAGCCCGAATTGCCCGCCATCGGTGAAGCGCGTACTCGCATTAACATAGACGGCTGCTGAATCGACCTGTTTCACAAATTCTTGTGCATGCTGATAACTTTCCGTCAAAATTCCATCGGAATGCTGAGTGCCATACTCACGAATGTGCGCAACCGCTTCCTGTAGGTTATTGACCGCTTTCACATTAAGATCTAGCGACAACCACTCGTCGCGATAATGTTCTTCGGTCGCTACTGCCACGTTTTTATCTTCAAATAAAGGATGTGACACTAATGATGGATCAATGTGTAAGGTGATCCCTTCTTGCTCCATGCGCGCGATAAATGACGGTAAAAAAGTAGTTAACTGCGCAGCGTGAATGAGTAACGTTTCTAACGAGTTACAGGCACTAGGGCGCTGTTTTTTCGCATTAACGATAACCTTAAGGGCTTCAGCATTGTTCATCGTCTCGTCGACATAAAGGTGACAAACGCCTATTCCACCGGTAATGACTGGTATGGTCGACTGCTCACGACATAATTTGTGTAAACCTGCTCCTCCTCGCGGGATCAACATATCGACATATTTATCTAGCTTCAATAGTTGCGTTACCCACTTCCGGTCAGGATCATCGATAGCCTGTACCGCACTGCTAGGCAGGCCATGATCTGCCAGCGCCTGCTGAATGACGTTGACGGTTTGTGTATTAGTTCGATACGTCTCCTTTCCTCCGCGCAGAATCGCCGCATTACCGGTTTTCAAACAGAGGGTAGCTACATCAATTGTCACGTTTGGGCGTGCTTCATAGATAATGGCCACAACACCCAAAGGGACTCGCCGACGCTCGATTTTCAAACCGCTATCTAACTGACCACCATCGACCACTTGTCCGATCGGGTCACTTAACTGACAGACCTTACGGACATCGTTGGCGATATCTGCCAACCGTTCAACGGTGAGTGTTAAGCGATCGATGAGGGCGGGTGAGAGCTGTTGTGCCACGGCATCTGCAACATCCAATTGGTTTGCGGCAAGAATTTCGCTGGTTTTTTCATTTAGCTTATCCGCGATCGTCATTAGTAACTGGTTTTTATCTTGTGCACTCAATGACGCAAGCTGGTAAGCAGCGGCCTTAGCTTGCTGCCCCATAAGTTCAATATTCATCTTAAGTTATCCTATGATCATATCATCACGATGCACAGCAACCGAGCCGTATTCATAGCCCAAGATTTCACTGATAGCCTGACTATGCTTACCGGCAATCATACGTAACGCATCACTGTTGTAACGTGAAACACCATGCGCAATGTCATTACCTTGTGGATCACGAATGGCGATAACTTCGCCACGGGAGAAATTCCCCGAGATTTCGATGATACCCTTAGGGAGCAATGAACTTCCTCGTTCGAGTAAAGCCGTGAGCGCCCCTGCGTCGATAACGGCAGAACCGGCAGGTGGCGCGCCAAAAATCCAGTGCTTGCGGCTTTCTAGTCGATGTTCTTGCGCGTGGAAAAGAGTCCCCGCTTTGTCACCATTCAATACATGACTGATAACGATAGGCTGATCACCCGGTGCGATAATAACGTCAATACCTGCTCGACAAGCGACTTCTGCGGCCTGCAATTTAGTGGCCATCCCACCCGTCCCTAATCCCGACACACTCCCCCCAGCCATCATTTTCAAGGAGTCATCAATCTGGTAAACGTCTTCTATCAGTGTCGCATTCGGGTCGTGGCGAGGGTCAGCCGTGAAGAGCCCCTGTTGATCGGTTAACAATAATAATTTGTCTGCATCGGAAAGAATGGCGGCCAATGCGGACAAGTTATCGTTATCCCCTACTTTGATTTCGGCAGTAGCGACCGCATCGTTTTCGTTGATCACCGGCACAATTCGTTGCTCTAACAATGCGTGTAGCATGTCGCGAGCATTGAGGAAACGCTCTCTATCTTCCATATCGGCACGAGTAATCAACATCTGCCCGATATGAATGCCATAGATGGCGAAAAGTTGTTCCCAAATCTGTATGAGGCGGCACTGCCCCACTGCAGCCAAAAGTTGTTTCGACGCAATGGTGGGGGGCAGTTCGGGGTAGTTTAGATGCTCTCTGCCTGCTGCGATAGCACCAGACGTGACGACAACGATACGGTGACCGGCTTGCATGGCAAGCGCGCATTGGCGCACTATCTCAACCATTCTTGCACGATTCAGTTGACGAGAACCGCCGGTGAGCACACTGGTTCCTAATTTGACCACTAAGGTCTGACTACCGCTCATAATACCTACTACCCCGATTGCTAAGTGAGTGCACAGTTGTATCAGGACAGCTAGAACTTGCCAATAGCTATGCTTACGCTTAGCGCAACTTAATACAAAAAGGGCGAGCTTCGCTGATTAAAGCGTCAAAGACGGTTCAAAATCGCTGGCAGGAATGAGAGGGGCATTCAGTTCATTCATCAGGGCTTCAAGACGTGGAAAGAATTTTTGCAAACTCGCCTCGGCCTCTAGGCGGTCAGTCTCACGCTTGATTTCCACAGGAACCCACTGCCCCGCTTTATCGTACAGACCGAAGTCAAAGCGATAATCGAAATGTGTTTCCTGCGCATCGAGTACTAACCACCATCCCCAGAACTCTCTTTTTTCTGGCGCGGGCTTGATATTGGTACAAACCGCCAGGCAATCAAAGAAGAAACGCTGTTCTTCGCATTGATCCTCGCGCAGGTAAGGACCTAACTCATTAAACTTTACAATGTAACGGCCTCTGAAGTGGCCTCCGGGTAACGCCATCTGACTACACTCCTATCACCGAATTCGGTTATGAAAGTTACTTTTAGCAGACTTACCCTTAAATGAAAATGATAAAAAAAAACAGCACCCGCAGGTGCTGTTTTTTTCATCAATTCTTCACTAACGGTGGAATGAAGGTGATCCCCATATCCCAAGGCTGCTCAATCCAGGTATCCTGTGGAATATCCACAACATAATCATCCACTAGCGGGCGACCTGCTGGTTTGGCAAAAATTGTTACGAAACGCGCTTTGTGGTACATCTCACGAACGACCTTAGCCGTACCGCCAGTATCGACGAGATCGTCAATTACAATGAATCCTTCACCATCGCCTTCCGCGCGTTTTAAAATTTTCATTTCACGCTGGTGATCATGGTCGTAGCTTGAAATACATACGGTATCGACGTGGCGGATACCCAGCTCACGAGCAAGTAGCGCAGCAGGAACTAATCCACCGCGGCTCACTGCGATGATGCCTTTCCACTGTTCAACTGGCAGTAATTTCTCGGCCAACTGACGGGCGTGAATTTGCAGCATGTCCCAAGTAACGACGTATTTTTGACTCATAATAATCAGGCTCCGATCAACAGCGTTGATCTGGTGAATGGACAAACGAAAAAAAGTTTGCGCGTGATTATAGGGATAACATCAGACAAAAACTAGTGTTGACGCCAAGATTGACTTTTTTTCGGTATAAATATCTGCTTGACGGCGAATAATGATATGCTTTCACTACACATTATAGCTGCTATATGGCCAAGTAACCGGGGTTAGACCCCCCTACTTTTACAGGAGACGTATTATGTCTGAACTGTCTCAACTATCCCCACAACCTCTATGGGATTTTTTTGCCAAAATCTGTTCTATTCCGCATCCTTCTTATCATGAAGAAGCCTTAGCCACCTATATTGTCGAGTGGGCTAACGAGCAACAATTATGGTGCGAACGAGATGCAACAGGCAACATTCTAATCCGTAAACCCGCGACAACGGGAATGGAGAATCGTAAACCTGTTGCGCTACAAGCTCATTTAGATATGGTTCCGCAAAAAAATAATGCCACTGAACACGACTTTGCACGCGATCCTATACAACCTTGGGTCGATGGCGAGTGGCTTAAGGCTCGTGGCACCACGCTTGGCGCAGATAATGGGATCGGTATGGCCTCCGCATTAGCGGTACTGGCTGATGAGCAGGTTGAGCATGGACCACTCGAAGTGTTACTGACCATGACCGAAGAAGCGGGGATGGAAGGTGCATTCGGCTTACAACCCAACTGGCTACAAGCCGAAATTTTGATTAATACCGACTCGGAAGAGGAAGGCGAAGTCTACATGGGCTGTGCCGGAGGTATCGATTTCCTCTCCGAGCTCACTATTCAGCGTGAAGCCATCCCTGCTGATTATCAAATACTTGAAGTGAGCCTTAAGGGCTTACGTGGCGGCCACTCTGGTGCCGATATCCATTTAGGGCTAGGGAATGCAACGAAGCTTTTAGCTCGCTTCTTTGCCGAGTTCCGTGACCACCTAGAGTTACGTCTCGTTGATTTCAAGGGCGGCAACTTACGTAATGCCATCCCTCGTGAGGCTAATGCAGTCGTAGCGATTGCTGCCGAACATGCCCCGCGCTTGAAACAAGCCCTAAACGAATACCTTGTCGTTCTACAAAACGAAGTCGCGCCAAAGGATAAAAATGTCACCTTGGAAGTGCAGCCAACCTCGCACACCGGCCAAGCATTAACCGTTGAAAGCCGCGATCGATTTATTAATCTATTAAACGCAACGCCCAATGGTGTCATTCGTAACTCCGACGTCGCGCCAGGTGTGGTTGAAACATCGTTAAATATTGGTATTGTGGCCTTAGAAGAAGACCAAGCAAAGATCTACTGCCTGATCCGCTCACTTATAGATAGTGGAAAAGACTATGTCGTATCAATGCTTCATTCACTGGGCTCTCTAGCCAACGCGAAAACGCAAGCCTCGGGTAGTTATCCAGGATGGCAGCCAGATGCCGATTCCGCCATTATGGCGTTAACGCGTGAAATCTATTTAGATCTTTTCGGCAAAAAACCAAATATCCAAGTTATTCACGCAGGCCTTGAGTGTGGTCTGTTCCGTAAGCCTTATCCGCAGTTAGATATGGTATCTATCGGGCCGACTATCACTGGACCCCATTCACCGGACGAACAAGTCCACATTGGTAGCGTGGCGCTTTACTGGCAGCTGTTGACCACACTATTGAAAGCTGTCCCTACCAAGTAAGTCATTCGCTAGGCGTTTAGGCGCCTAGCGATATATCAATACGTCGCGAGGCCGATGATGTCCACTCGTCTATTGTTACTCCTCTTCTGCCTTCCTCTCTCAGTTCGGGCGATGGAGACCACCATTGCACTCTGGCCTAGCAACAGCGCACAAGTGAGACCTGGTCCAGCCGCAGTTGTCTCGAAAAAAGGGGCAATCATACAGGTTAACGCCCCCTTCTTAAGCTTCTACCCCCCGGATCACTTCAACGGAAAAACCGTACTCATTGCCGCGGGTGGCGGATACCGTAGGATCCAACAAGCGAAAGAAGCACTGCCCGCCGCGCAGTTTTTAGCCCGACACGGGTTTCGCGCCTATGTCTTGACTTATCGTCTTCCCTCTAATGCATGGCCGGAAGGCAAAGATGCGGCTATTGCAGATGTTCGACAAGCCTTAAAAAAACTCAAACCTACCAACCCTCAGCTTAGCGTACTTGGCTTTTCGGCAGGTGCGCATCTATTAGCATTGGCGATAAACCGCCCAGACTATCGCGTGATACAACATACTGATAAGCCTCGTATTGAGGGAATGGCACTCATTTATCCAATTGTTACTCTAGAGGCGCCGTACACTCACAGTCGAACTCACCAAATATTTGTTGGCCATCACGCAACGCCTAGTGAAGAGAAACAGTGGTCGGTACAAACCGTCATTAATGATGATTCTCCACCGCTGTTTGTCGTCGAGGCGGATGATGATCCCATTGCCCCCCTGATTCATGGCCAGCGACTCAATGCCGCCGCCACGTCCCACCACATTCCAATGCAGTGGTTTCGCTATCCGTCTGGGGGCCATGGTTTTGGCTTAGGAAAAGCCGGTACGCCGGTTTCAGAATGGCCTCAGCGTTACTTAGTATGGCTTAATCGGTTAGCTGATCAGAGTTGAAGCGGTAGCTGGCGTTCGACTTGCGGGTCCAATAAGTTAACATGCAGGCCGACAAGCCTTACCGAGCGACCTTGGCGTCGCTGCTCCCAGATCTGATGAGCAATATCGATGAAATCTTGCTTAGTTAACTCGGTCCAGATATGTTCCTGGGTCGTCTGCTGAAAGTCAGAGAACTTGAATTTAACCCCTTGTCGCGCAATGCGTAAGTCGGGGCGGACTTGCCTCAAGCGGCGTTCTAATTCTAGATAAAGTGTTTCGATAACCTGCAGGCAGTCTGACCAGTGCTTGATATCCTGCGCTAGCGTCGTTTCGACTCCAACAGATTTACGGAGTCGATGGCTTTCCACATCCCGAAGATCGATGCCCTGACTCTTCTCCCACAAGCTACGGCCAAATTTACCAAACGTTTTTAGAAGTAAACCAAGCTCTACTTTTTGAATATCTGCACAGGTATACAGCCCTAACTCAGCCAACTTCCGCGACGACACCTCACCCACCCCAGGTATCTTGGCGAGCGGCAACGTTTGTAAAAACGGATCCACGTGATGGGGAGGAATGACATATACACCATCCGGCTTATTAATTTCCGAGGCAATTTTCGCGAGAAATTTAATGGGTGCGACACCTGCCGAGGCGGTTAAGCCGGTCTCGACGAAAATTGCGCGACGAATTTCTTCTGCAATCAGCGTCGCCGATCCCTGACAAGCAGTACAGTCGGTTACGTCGAGATAAGCCTCATCCAAGGAAAGGGGTTCGACCTTCGAGGTATAACGTTTGAAAATCTGTTGTATTTGCGCCGACGCCTGTTTGTAAGCATCGAATCGCCCAGGTAGCAGTGTTAAATGCGGACATAGTTTTAGTGCGGTCGCCGTCGGCATTGCACTTTTTACACCATAGCGGCGCGCAGGATAATTAGCAGTGCTAATTACACCACGTCGTTCACGGCTTCCACCAATCGCAATAGGGATATCTTTTAATGCGGGGTTATCTCGCATTTCGACAGCCGCATAAAAGCAATCCATATCAACATGAATAATTTTACGCATCTATCCCCTCCCTACGGATCATTCCAGCACTGTATAAACAACCAGTCAGTATTGCAAGTTTCCTTGAGGGCGTAATGGGATCCGCGATAGAAATAGGTGAATATGGGTAGGAAGATGAGCTGCGATTCAGCCGCACTTTTTTTAACAAAAAAAGCGTTACGAAAGCTTGATTAAAAGAACAACAGTGATAATGTTGCGCAGATAAACTGATCTACTGCAATAGCTTTAATTCTGATTGCAGGTCGTCCCCACCGATTACCACCAAGGTACACCTAGCATGCGTATTTTCGCACTACTCTTTGCGATATTGTTTTCCTGTAATGTGTTCTCACAAGAAGTCATTCCTTTGTCTAATGCCTTACAAGCACCGGTCAGCGATCAGCTGAAAAAAGAGCTTATCGGCTCCCCCGTGTTTATTCAGATTTTCAAGTCTGAGCGTACGCTTGAACTCTATGCGAAAGTCGGCAACCAATTCCGTCTACTTAATCGCTTTAATATCTGTAAATTCTCCGGTGGCTTAGGACCTAAGCGAGTACAAGGGGATTTCAAAAGCCCTGAAGGTTTTTACACCATTGGTGCCTCCCAGCTCCACCCCGATAGTCACTATTATCGGGCTATCAATCTAGGTTTTCCTAATCAATACGACCGGGTAAACGGTTACAATGGTAACTACCTAATGATACACGGCGACTGTGTCTCGATCGGCTGCTACGCCATGACCAATAGCGGCATCGACCAAATTTTTAAATATGTCACCGCCGCATTTAATAACGGGCAGACGCAGATTGAAGTGAATATTTATCCTTTCCGAATGACCGACGATAACATGCGTCGGTATGCAGGATCTCAGTACATTAGCTTTTGGAAACAGCTAAAACCTGGCTATGACTACTTTGAGAAATATAAGCAACCACCGGTGATTGCGGTCATGAATAACCAGTACATCGTCAACGGTCAAAGTAACGGAACGGCAGGGCCACGTGGCAATCCGTTCCAGACACCATCACCCAGCGCGACTAAGACTTTTTTGGCCTTCACCCAAGCAAAATAGCTTCCACTCACCTGGCATAATTTTATGCCAGGTCTCATTACCAGTGAGCGGCTGTGTCGCCACCACCGTTACCACATCATGAGCGGTAGTCTGCTTCATAAAATCCACCTCTACATCTTGATCGATAAGCGTTGCCTTGCCGAAGGGAGCACGGCGGGTGATCCAATGAAGATGTGTTGAGCAGAAGGCCATCAGATAACGACCATCGGAAAGTAGCATATTAAACACCCCCAGTGCTCTCAGCTCATCCGCTAACTCGGCAATATAACGGAAGACAGACGTCCAATTCTTGGGAGTCTGCGGGTAGCGTTGCGCCAGATTATGAAGGATCCAACAAAAAGCACGTTCGCTATCCGTCTCACCGACTGGCCGAAACTGCCCCGTTTCGAGATGGCGATAACCTTTTAGTTGGCCATTGTGCGCATAGGTCCAATGGCGTCCCCACAGTTCTCGTGTGAAAGGGTGGGTATTTTCTAAGGCGACCTTACCCCGATTAGCTTGTCGTATATGAGCGATAACAGAATGCGACTTGATCGGATATTCTTGCACTAGACGTGCAATAGGGGATTCACAGCTAGGCAATGGGTCTTTAAAGGTTCGGCATCCCTTCCCTTCGTAAAAAGTGATGCCCCACCCGTCTTTATGCGGACCTGTGCCGCCGCCACGTTGAACGAGTCCTGAAAAGCTAAAACAGATATCAGTAGGGACATTTGCGCTCATCCCAAGCAGCTCACACATGCAATTGACCTCAATAACAACGTACCAGTCTCTTAACGCCGATACTTGTCAATCAATAGCATGCTCTGCACGATGCTGCAACGGGGTAAAGCGCGGTATCTCAATAACAAAAAGGAAAAACTTATATCGAAACGCGCTGCATCTCTTTCTCGATCAGCAGAATAAGAATATGGATGATTTTGATATGGACCTCTTGGATCCGGTCGGCATAACCAAAATGGGGGACACGGATTTCGACATCCGCTGTCCCTTCCATTTTACCGCCATCCTTGCCAGTGAGCGTAATGACCTTCATCCCTTTACTCCGCGCAGCCGCGATGGCCCGAATGATATTCGCTGAGTTCCCGGACGTCGAAATCCCGAGGAGCACATCACCAGATTGCCCAACGGCTTCAATAAATCTCGAAAAAACCTGCTCGTAACCAAAATCATTACTGACGCAAGATAAGTGGCTAACGTCAGAGATGGCGATAGCTGGATAGCCAGGACGATCTTCGCGGTAACGACCGGTCAGCTCCTCGGCAAAGTGCATGGCATCGCAATGTGAACCACCATTGCCACAAGATAATACCTTTCCACCCTGTTTGAAGCTTGCAGCCAGTAGCTCTGCAGCCTGTTGAATCGCCTGAAGGTTGGCGTCTTGACTGAGAAATTGCTCAAGCGTTTTAGCCGCCTCATTCAACTCATCTCGGATCAGATCGTGGTACATATAAATTCCTTGTGGAAGGCGCAAAAATTTAGGTGCCAAGTGTAGCCCATTAGTATTTCTGTGCAATATAACGGGGGGCATTTAGGAGGCTTTCTTTGCGCGCCCGCTCCCAAACCTGCAAAAAAAAAACCCATACAATCCATTATAGACATCCAAACGTCTATATTGCGAATTCGATGCGCCCTGTTATAGTGGTTAATCTTCGTACTCAAGACGACATAGAGGTAAGCCATGACTCGTGCATCACCCGTTCCAGAGAGTAAGCTCCCCGCATTAGGGACGACTATTTTTACGACCATGAGTGCCCTCGCGCAAAAATCCGGCGCAATTAATCTCTCTCAGGGGTTCCCCGATTTTAGCGGTCCTGAGTACCTGCAACACCGTCTGGCTTACCACGTGCAACAAGGTGCGAACCAGTACGCACCGATGGCGGGCGCCTCAGTGCTACGCGACGCGATAAGCAAAAAAATCGCGCGTTGTTATGGTTGTCAGGTTAACAGCGAGAGTGAAATTACCGTCACCGCAGGGGCCACCGAGGCACTATTTTCGGCCATTACTGCGTTAGTTAAGCCCGGAGATGAAGTCGTCTGTTTCGAACCTAGCTACGATAGCTATGCGCCGGCCGTGCAGCTCGCGGGTGGGACCATGAAGCATGTGCGCTTATCCCCTCCGGATTTTTCGCCGAATTGGGCGCAGTTTGCCGCGTTAGTCACGGATAAAACACGGCTAGTAATTATTAACACGCCTCATAATCCTAGCGCGAGTACTTGGCAACAACAGGATTTCGAGGCGCTATGGGATGCTATTGCCGATAAGCCGATTTTCGTCTTGAGTGATGAAGTGTACGAGCATATCTGTTTCGCTGAAAATGGCCATTACAGCCTGTTGCAGCATGCTGGCTTACGTGAAAGGGGAATTGTTGTCTCATCGTTTGGCAAGACCTATCATATGACGGGTTGGAAAGTCGGATATAGTGTGGCTCCCCCTTCCCTCACCGCAGAGATCCGTAAAATCCATCAGTACCTAACTTTCTCGGTGCACACACCTTCCCAGCTTGCCTTAGCCGATATGCTTGAGCATATGCCCGAGCATGACCAGCAGCTTCCGGCTTTTTATCAGCAGCGCCGCGATTATTTTGTCGATGCTCTACAGGCGAGTCGTTTCACCCTGCTCCCCTGCCAAGGCACCTACTTTTTACTCTTAGACTACTCAGCCATCTCCGATCTCAACGATGTCGATTTTTGCCTCTTCCTTACAGAAAAAGTTGGGGTAGCCGCGATCCCCCTCTCGGTATTTTGCCGCGAAGAGTTTCCTCATCGCTTAATAAGGATCTGTTTCGCAAAAGAAGAGAGTACTCTACGCGCAGCGGCGGAGAAACTATGTCAACTCTAAGCGTCAGCGTTTTACAACAGCCTATCGTCTGGATGGAGGGAGAGGCGAACCTCGAACACTTTGCTCAGCAAATCGCTCAAGCACCCGATAGTCATTTGTTAGTACTTCCTGAAATGTTCACGACTGGCTTTGCCATGCAGGCTGCTACTCATTCCCTCAGTGAAGAGCGGGTTCTCGATTGGCTACGAACCCAAGCTGCTCTAAAACACTCTGCAATTTGTGGAAGCGCGGCGATCCAACTCGCTGAGGGAGCTGTCAATCGCTTCTATTTCGTGACGGAGGAGGGAGAGTATCACTACTACGACAAGCGTCATCTGTTTCGGATGGCCGAGGAACATCTCCACTATCAGCCGGGGGATCGCCGGGTAATTATCGACTATCGAGGGTGGCGCATCTTACCGCAAATTTGCTACGACCTACGTTTTCCCGTGTTTTCACGTAATACGGGCAATGACTACGACCTGATTATTTACGTGGCAAGCTGGCCTGCTGCACGTGCCATGCATTGGCAAACTTTGTTGCTAGCTAGGGCGATTGAAAACCAGAGCTGGGTAATTGGCTGTAACCGCGTCGGAACCGATAATAATGGTCTATCTTATCAAGGAGATAGCCAGATAATCTCGCCGCAAGGAGAGATTATTGCACAGGCCTCCCCCGGTGAAGCCACCCTGATCATAGCCGCGCTCGACCACCAACGTGTTAGTGACTATCGTCGAGTCTTTCCCGCCTGGCAAGACGCAGATACCTTCCGTTTAACTTCCCCGGTAGGTTGACCACGAGTTAGGCGTGATAAGATAAGGAAGGTGGAAGTGCTCGCCAGTTTGATTGATCACAAAATCGATCTGCGCAGTTAGGTAAAGCGATAACCGGTCAGTGCGCGCAAAATAATCACCGATCTCTGCGGTAAGCCGGTAGTGCCCTGGACCAATAGGTTCAGGGGTCAGGCTTTTCAAACGCCCATCACTATCGGTTCTTCCCTCCGCTAGAAGCAGCCACCCTTCCGGGGTTAACTGCTCTAATGCAATCGCAACCTGGTTCGCGGGCTTACCTAACGCGGTATCAAGAATATGTGTCGTAATAGTACTCATTGAATAGCCTCCTGCAGTCGTAATAGGGTAATTTCACGGAGCTGTTCGAGGCTCACCTCAATATCCTCAGCGTCGCTAAGACACAAGCGTTCCGTTAATGCGTTGAGGATATCTGTTGGCGAGCGGCCTTTGGCTCGGATCAAAAATACACGATGAAACCGTTGTTCATAGCGCTGATTACCCACCCGAATTGCCTCTCTGCTCTGATAATCAGACTCTTGAACTGCAGCTTGCTCGCGACGCGAGGCTTGAGCCTCCGACGTCGCTCCCTCGGGCTTCTCACCAATACGTGGATGAGCACTCAACGCCAAGAGGAGTTCGTCTTCCCCCCACCCCAGTGTTAACTCATGCGCAACAGAATAGAGCTGCGCCGAATCACAAAAAGGCCGATGAGCCACCAGCTGTTGTTGCCAATTGGCTAGTGCAACACAATGAGCGATAGCTTGCTGAGCGGCATCGTTATCGCTGTTATTAAACTGTTTGAGTGAGAGCATCAGTTTTATAGTCTCGTAAAGGCGCGGCCGTTAGCTGCACCGCGCGTGTAAAGGCTTGGATCCCTGCCGCGACGTCCTGTACGGTGACCGCCTCAGCGGGGTGATGACTGATCCCTTTTTCGCAACGGACAAAAATCATCGCAACGGGCCACTTCGCCGCAATCGCAATCGCATCATGTCCGGCACCACTTGACAGTTGCGGTGCACAACCCTGTACCTCGCTGACAGCCTGCGTACACGCCTCACGTAAGCGATGGTCACAGGCTGTCGCCGGAATATGGTAATACTCTTCAGCGGTAAACACGATGCTTCGATCTGCAGCAATAGCACGTGCTTGAGAAAGCAGTAACTGTAGCAACGCGCTGAGCGGTGCATCCTCCGGCCCACGAATATCTAAGCTAAGAGTGACCTCTCCCGGAATAACATTGACCGCCCCAGGTGAACAATTGATTTGCCCGACGGTCGCCACTAGCCCGCCCCCTGCCGCAGTCGTTTCTTTTTCAATTGCGACCATCCACTGTGCAGCAGCGGCTAGCGCGTCTTGGCGCTGAGTCATCGGTACGGTACCCGCATGCCCTGCTAGCCCTGTAAATTGACAGGTTAAACGATGAGCCCCATTAATCGCGGTAACAACACCTAAAGGGAGATTTTCCGCTTCTAAGCAAGGTCCTTGTTCGATATGTAGCTCTAAATAGGCGCTAATAGCCTCAGGGCTTCGCGCCGCCTGGTGTATCTTAAGCGGATCGAGCTGTTGAGCAATCATCGCTTGGCGTACGCTAATGCCTTGACTATCAGTCTTATCGAGCCAATCACTCGGCCACTGACCGGTGATACCTTTGCTCCCCAGTAAAGTGATCCCGAATCGAGTACCTTCCTCGTCGGCGAATCCAATAATCTCCACTGCATTGGAGAGACGAATTCCCTGCTGATGGAGCCAACTCACCCCCTCGATTGCAGTGAGTACGCCCAATGGACCATCGTAGCGTCCCGCATTACGTACAGAATCAAGATGCGACCCTAACAACACTGCGGGCGCGCCCTCTGTCAGGCCTTCGTAGCGGCCGCAGATATTCCCCACCTCATCCTGCCAAACGGACATTCCCGCCGCTTCCATCCATTGCTGAACTTGACGATTAGCGTGGAAGTGTTGGTCCGAAAGATAAACGCGGGTCAACTCTCCGGCAGTTTCACTGATAGCGGCCAGACTATCACAACGTTGCATGACGCGTTGTGCCGCACTCCCGGCTATCGCCTTTGGTATCAGATTAGACATATGCATCCGCCGCTTGATAGTGATCCCATGCAGCTTGTAACGCCGCCCCTTGAACCGTTTTGAACCCCACGCGATATAAAACAGCCTCAAGCGCGGTCAGGGTTTGCATCACACAACTTTTACGCGCGTTATACCCCATTGTCCCAATACGCCAGACTTTGCCATGCAGAGGTCCGAACGATGTTCCTATTTCAATACCGAAATCGTTAAGCATTAAGTGGCGGACCTCATCGCCCACCACCCCCTCGGGAATATAAACGCCGAGCACATTATTCATCTTATGCTTGATATCGCCAAAGACCTGTAACCCCATCGCTTGGATGCCGTGGAGCATAGCCTCGCCATGCAGCTGGTGGCGGGCGATTCCAGCGTCTAGTCCCTCTTCTAAAATAAGGCGAGCGGCTTCATAAGCGCCAAATAGTGCGCTAGTGGCTTCAGTATGATGGTTCAAACGCTCAGGCCCCCAATAATCGAGGATCATGCCCAGATCGAAATAGTTGGAGTAGATCATCTCCTCATCGCCTTGTTGATGTTCCGCCGTACGGATCCCTTGCTCGACACATTTACGTTTACGGATCTCATCGACGATACGATCACTTAGCGTGATGGGAGAAGTGCCAGAGGGGCCACACAAGCACTTTTGCATTCCTGCGGACACTGCGTCGATCCCCCAAGCATCGGTATCTAGCCGGTTACCGGCTAGCGACGCCGTCGCATCGGTATAGAGCAGTACCCCGTGCCGACGACAAATCTCACCAAGATGTTCGAGGGGCTGCAGCATCGTCGTAGACGTATCACCTTGCACCGTTAGTAATAAACGCGGCTTAACTTTTTTAATCGCCTCTTCAATACGATCCGCACTAAACACCTCTCCCCACGGCACTTCAATCGTGTGGACGTCGGCACGACAGCGGCGCGCGATCTCACACAATAAATGGCCGAAGCGACCAAAGACGGGCACCAATACTCTGTCGCCAGGGCGAATGGTTGAAACCAAGATAGCCTCAATTCCCGCACGCGAGGTGCCATCAATTAATAAGGTCCATGGGTTTTGCGTATTAAAAACCCCGCGGTAGAGCGTCATGACCTGATTCATATAGTCAGTCATCGCCGGATCATATTGCCCAAGAAGTTGACTCGACATGGCACGTAATACCCGTGGATCCGCGTTAATAGGTCCGGGACCCATGAGTAAACGTGGTGGGGGATTTATTTGAGAAAAAGATGAAATATCCATAATCGAGTCCTTGGTGATTGAAACTAAAAATTCTTATCTAGAACTACTACAACAATTGTGCCAGACAATTTTCTTGTCAGGTCGTTACTGCACCTGAGTGGTTCACAAGAGGTTGAACCAGAAAACGCACTACAATGACGCATTGCACCAAAATTGCGCCCCATCACCGCTGCTCAAGTTCTTCTAGAGCCTGGTAACTTTCAGCGATCTTATGGATCCGTTGTCGGCCAGTTTCTAATGTGGAGTGCAGTAATGCATTCGCGAGTAATGTGACGAAGCTCATCGCTGCGCCATAGCAATCGAATGCCGACACGCTTTCCAGCGGAGTGGCAAATTGCCATGTCGCGAGGCCTTGGATGCTCAATGCTTGAGGCTCAGAAAGTGTTACCACCTTCACCCCTTGGCCTTGGAGGAGGAGGAGTTTTTTGATTACCGCGGGGCGACGCCGAAAAGCAATGACGATGACAACATCTTGCGGACCATAATCCACTAATTCTTCAGAAAGTGTCTGTCCAGGGGTTGGAAATAAGCTAACTTGGGCGCGTGTTTGAATGAGCTGCGCACGAAGATGCAGGGCGACAGGATACGCATTACGATAACCCACAACTCCTACGTGTCGTGCCTGATTGATGGCATTAATTGCCGCGGCAAATTCGTCGGCCTGTAGATGCGTGGTCCAATGCAGGAGATTTGCCATCTCCTGCTTATAGTGTCTAGCCAGCAACGTGTCGCCGTGTACGATATCTTTTGGTTCGGTTAACGGCATCCCACTTTGCCGTAGGACGCGTAACTCCTCATACATATCTTTATATTTTTCATATCCCAGCCGCTTAAACAGCCTGCTTACCGTCGCTTTCGAGACACCACTTACCCGCGCTAATTCGGCACTGTTATAACTGATTAGATCATCAAAGTGGTCGACAACGAAATCGGCTACCCGCTTCTCTTGCGGCGTTAAGCTATCGTACTGGCTCGCTAGTCGCTGATTTAAGGGGATCATAATTACTCCTGTAACGAATATTTCACTAGAGCAAGCAGGATTTAGACCACTCTGAAATTTTTTTTTCATCTCGGTATACATCTTGCTTAGTTATTGCCTTTATCGTGCGTGGATAGAGAACAATGATTCAAAGCAACGTAGCTCCTAATGGAATGGTAGTCACTCCACACCACCTCGCGAGTAGTAGCGCCTTGGCTATTTTGCGTCAGGGTGGCAATGCCCTGGAGGCCATGGTTGCGGCTGCTGCAACGATTGCCGTCGTTTATCCGCATATGAATGGATTGGGAGGCGATGGTTTTTGGCTAATTATCCCACCCACTGGCGATCCGATTGCGATTGATGCAAGTGGTGCCGCCGGGTCATTAGCCACCGTTGATAAGTATCATCCGCAGGCGACGATTCCGTTTCGTGGGCCTCAGGCCGCGTTAACGGTAGCCGGAACGGTTAGCGGTTGGCAGCTCGCCTTAGACTATGCCCAAGAGCATTTCCCTACCTCACTCCCGTTATCTACCCTACTGGCCGATGCGATTCACTATGCAGAGTTAGGTATTCCAGTCACAGCTTCCCAGGCCGACGCCACATCGAGTAAAGCGGCTGAACTGAGCGATCTACCAGGATTTAGTGACATTTATTACCCCAATAACCGCGCGCCGTTAGCCGGTGAGCGCTTACGCCAGCCAGACTTAGCAGGGAGTTTGAAAATATTGGCCAAAGAAGGGCTAGAAAGCTTCTATCGTGGCACCCTGGGGGAAAAAATTGCTACGGGTATGGAACAGCTTGGTATGCCAATTACCGCGCAAGACCTTTCAGAGCATCGGGCCCGCTATAAAACACCGCTGAAAGTCGAGCACTCTTGCGGGACGGTTTATAACCTCGCACCGCCTACACAAGGGCTGGTCTCTCTGGCTATTCTCGGTATTCTCGACCGCTTTGATCTTGCTAAATGCGATGAAATCCAGACCATTCACCGCATTGTCGAAGCCACGAAGCTCGCTTTTTCCCTGCGTGATCAACATATTACCGATCCCAAAGATATTGACGTTGACTTGCAACAGCTCTTAGCTGCAAGTCACCTCGATTCACTCGGTCAGCAACTGGATACCGAGCTGGCGGCTGCATGGGGTGAACCACTGCTTCCCGGGGATACGGTATGGATGGGGGTAACCGATCAATTCGGCTACTCGGTGTCATTTATTCAAAGTATTTATCATGAATTCGGTAGCGGTGTCGTAATCCCTAAAACGGGTATTTTATGGCAAAACCGCGGTGCCGCTTTTAGCTTAGAAACCGGCCATCCACGCTGCCTGGCACCGAGAAAATACCCTTTCCATACTCTTAATCCTGCCGCCGCCAAATTAAAGGATGGTCGAACCTTAGTGTATGGATCCATGGGCGGTGATGGGCAGCCGCAAACTCAAGCTACGTTGTTTACACGTTATGTCCAACAGAACCACCCCCTGCAAACCGCAATCAGCGCACCGCGCTGGTTACTCGGCAGAACTTGGGGAAATGCCTCCGATTCCCTGAAACTCGAGGGCCGGTTTAGCGAAGAGACGTATCAGGGACTACGTACTTTAGGCCACCGCACTGAACGATTAGCCCCATGGAGTGAAGCGGTGGGACATGCGGGAGCCATCGTTCGCCACCCCAACGGCCTTGTTGAGGGGGCCAGTGACCCTCGCAGTAATGGCAGCGCTGCCGGCTATTAAGGAGTCATCATGACGACAACTATCGATTGGCCAAGCTATATTGCGCAGATGAGCCTATTGCTCGATCTGCAACTCCCCCCTGATCGCCAGGCGGAACTTGCCATTGAGCTTTCTCGCATCGCAGAGATTGCCGCCCCCCTCATGGCTTACCCCTTGGACGACCGTCAAGAAGTTGGAGGGGTATGGAAGCTATGAATTACGCCTCATTATCCATCAAAGAATTACATCGGCGCTGGGTAACAAAACAGCTTAATGCGATAACGGTGACCGAATCGTGTCTCGATGCTATCCATGCCGTTAATCCGCAACTCAACGCCTGGACGACGATTACCGCCTCAAGAGCCTTACACGCAGCACAGCAATTGGATCGACAGCGCGATAACGGCGGAGATTTTGCTGCGTTAGCCGCAATTCCTTATGCCGTCAAAAATCTTTTTGACGTACACGATGAGGTCACGCTAGCCGGTGCTGAGCTGTTTAGCCAGTCACCTGTAGCAGCTGAAGATGCGTGGGCGATTCAGAAGCTCAACCAGTCAGGAGCGATCCTCACCGGTATGCTTAATATGGATGCCTATGCTTATGGCTTCACTACCGAGAATAGTCATTATGGGGCGTGCCGCAATCCGCTAGAGACTTCCCGCATCGCGGGGGGTTCTTCAGGCGGTTCCGCTGCCGCTGTCGCTGCTGGTCTTGTACATTTTTCGTTAGGCACGGATACCAATGGATCAATACGAGTACCGGCCTCGTTATGTGGTGTCTTTGGATTGAAGCCGACCTTCGGCCGCCTCTCACGCCGTGGTAGCCACCCATTCGTCGCGAGTCTTGATCATATCGGACCATTAGCACGCCGAGTCGACGACCTCGCATTAGTTTACGATCATCTACAAGGCCACGATACCCAAGACCGCTTTCAATCCAATCAGCCGATCAATCTGGTATCGGAACAACTTGGAAAAAGAAAAAAACCGCTACGCGTTGCGGTATTAGGGGGCTATTTTACCCGTTTAGCCGATGATGAAGCACGCGCTATTACCGCTGCAGTGGCGGGCGCTCTCGGTGCGGATAGAGAAGTGGAACTCGTCGATGCCGAATTAGCCCGTGCAGCGGCTTTCTTGCTCACCGCCAGTGAAGGAGGCAGTCATTATCTTAATGCGTTACGCACGAGTCCCGAACGTTTCGAGGTTAATTCTCGTGAGCGCTTACTCGCAGGCTGTATGCTTCCTGCCAGTTGGCCGATGCAGGCGCAGCGCTTTCGCGAACACTTCACTCGCCAGATACTCGCCCTCTTCGAGCAGTTCGATCTATTAATCGCCCCAGCGACGCCCTGCGCCGCACCGCTTATCGGTCAGGCATCGATAGAAATTCAAGGGAAGACTCTTCCGGCCAAAGCGAGTATGGGGATGCTCGCCCAACCTATCTCTTATGTCGGATTACCCGTATGCACGGCCCCAGTTCGTACCGCTAATGGACTATCGATTGGCGTGCAATTGATCGCCGCGCCCTATCAAGAAGCTATCGCGCTAGAAGCAGCTTGGCAGCTAGAGCAAGCAGGAATAACGTTGCACCATCACTTTTAGGACATAATTAATGCTAGAAAATACGATTAATCACCCAGATGTTGTGGCCGAGGTTACACGGCAATTTGCACGTTATGAACAGGCATTAACGACTAACGATACCGAGGTACTGGACGAGCTATTTTGGCACAGCTCGCATACTGTTCGTCTCGGCGCTGGGGAGAATCTTTACGGCATTGCAGAGATCCAAGCCTTCCGTGCCACAAGGCCGGCGGTAAACTTAGATCGTAAGTTAAGAAACACCGTCATTACGACCTACGGTGAGGCGATGGCGGTCTGTAGCACAGAGTTTACGCGGGAACATACTGAGAAGGTGGGTCGTCAACAACAGACGTGGGTGAAATTTGCTGAGGGATGGCGTATCGTTGCCGCCCACGTGAGCCTCATGAGTTAGCTGAGAGGGGGCATCCCCCCTCTCTTATAGTCTACTAAGGAGCGGGATGGTGCGTGACCCAATGTTCAGCAATTTGCTGTCGTGTACAGATCCACACATCTGGGTATTGCTGAATATGATCTAAAAAACGCTGCAGGGCACGAAATTTACCTGGCCGCCCCAGGAGGCGGCAGTGCATCCCAATGGATAACATTTTGGGCGCAGTGGCCCCCTCTTCATAGAGGACGTCAAAACTATCACGCAGATAGGTGAAGAATTGCTCCGCGGTATTAAAGCCTTGCGGTGTCGCAAAACGCATATCATTACATTCAAGGGTGTAAGGAATGACGAGATGAGCATGCTGCTGCCCCGACTGAGTCGTGATCGGCATCCAAAAAGGTAAATCGTCGCCGTAATAGTCGCTATCGTAAAGGTAATCGCCACGTTCCACCAGCAGTCGCCGTGTATTCGGGCTATCGCGGCCGGTATACCAACCAACCGGCGGTTTACCGAATAATTCGGTCAGAACTGCCGTCGCTTTATCCATATGTTCGGCCTCTTGCTCTGCCGACATGGATTGATAATGGATCCAGCGCCAACCATGGCTGACCACGTCGTAATCAGCCTCTTTAATCGCGGAGACTATCTCAGGATGACGGGCGAGAGCCATCGCCACCCCAAATACGGTTAACGGTAATCCTCGGCGTTGGAATTCTTGATGAATACGCCAAAATCCTGCGCGTGAGCCATACTCATAGAGTGAATCCATCGACATATGACGATCGGGGTAGCTAGCGGCGCCGATAATATCCGACAAGAACTGTTCTGAACCCGCGTCGCCGTGCTCAACATGGTTTTCAGCACCTTCTTCATAATTGAGTACAAATTGAACGGCAACCCGCGCATTATTCGGCCACGTGACGGTAGGGGGGTTACCCGCGTAGCCAACGAGGTCGCGCGGATAGGTTGGCGCAAGAAGATCTTTGATTACTTCGTTACCCTTCATCTACACTACTCCATGAATCAAAAAACGATATCGTGAAACGATAGTTGCAAAGCCTATGCCAACTTGTTGTGCAGAGGAGAGACCGACACGGTATTCTTTCGAGCTTCTTTTAATAAGGCTATATGATGACCATCAAACTTCGTCCCCTAGAACGTGAAGACCTTCGTTTCGTCCATCAACTAGACAATAATGCCACTGTGATGCGCTACTGGTTTGAAGAGCCATACGAAGCCTTCGTTGAACTGTCCGATCTTTACGACAAACATATTCATGATCAGAGCGAACGACGGTTCGTCATTGAACACGAGGGAGAGAAAGCAGGATTAGTCGAGCTTGTCGAAATCAACCATATCCACCGCAGAGCGGAATTTCAGATCATTATCGCCCCCGATCATCAGGGAAAAGGATTAGCCAACCAAGCCACTCGGGCGGCAATGGAGTACGGATTCTCCGTTCTTAATCTCTACAAGCTCTATTTAATTGTGGATAAAGAGAATGAAAAAGCCATCCATATTTATTCGAAACTGGGTTTTGAAACAGAAGGGATTTTAAAGCAGGAATTTTTTATCAATGGCACCTATCGTGACACACTGAGGATGTGTATTTTCCAACCCCAGTACTTAGCAAAGTTCCATAGCGGTAATGACCAAGGTTCGTTACTACCGCCGACAGCGCAATAGCGGAACGACCCGCCATTGTGCCTCATACGAGCTTATCCAAACATGCTACACAAATATCGCTCCAGCGCTATGCGTGAACTAAAGCCATGTGGGATGCCGTAGTGTTCTTGATTATCGCTAGCGGGATAATGCGGAAACTCTTTATAGTGATCGCAGGTTTTTAAATCTGAAGTTGGCTCCGCAAAGTTCCGGCTGCGCTCTTTAAGGGTAGGATGGATGACTAAGGCTGTCCTGCCTAAACGCGCCTCACGGTTTACGTACACATAGTGGTCAGCGCGACGATAACCGTAGGTCTTAGGGGTAACAACATCCACCTCAAAGCCTGCTTTCTCTAACACCTTAGCCACTTCATCCGGTCGCAAATACATATTAAAACTCCTTAACTTTATTATTGGCGAACTTTACCCTAGCGCGGTAAGCATGTAGTTCAGATCATTCGGAATTTTCTCTAAGATTATACAAATTAGAAAAGCTGTCTATACTTATTAACACGAATTCAAATCCTGGAGAATATAATGGCTAAGAAATTACAACAATATGATTTACCAGAAGATAACGCCGATGTTCAAGAGCTGGCTGACTCGTTAGAGGCACTGTTGAACTCTTATGGCGACGACGCTAAAGAAGGGTTTGAAGAGGCGCGCGGTAACGCAGAACGTCTGCTGAATAAAACGCGCGCGAGTTTTAAAGAGGGTAAAAAATCCCTTCGCGAAAATTTATGTGACTCAGGTTGCCAAGCGACTGAATGGGTTCAAGACAACCCGGCTTCAGCCTTAGGGATCACAGCAGCGGTAGGCTTCGTTTTCGGGCTCCTGCTATCACGTAAGTAGTATTCTATCCCTCCTTCGGGAAACATAAAACCAGCGCACCGCGCTGGTTTTTTTTTGCTTGTTTGTAAGAAAAGTGCCCTTCCCCCCCCCAAAATTTAGTTAGCTATCAAATTATTAGCCTAGCATTTAATGATTAATTTTTTTTATTAAAAAATCATCCCCTAACTACTTGTAACCCCTAAGAAAATTCCCATATCAATGCATATATATGCAATATTTTTTGCATAAAAAAGGTTGTCAATGCATCTCACTATGATAGTTTTAATTAACTTTCTCACCCATGAAAATAATAAATTGATGATTAAATAGAAAATAACAGGGAATAACCGTAAACATGACAATAAAACTTCAAGTCAAAAATTTGCATAAAATTTTTGGGCACCATCCTGAGCGTGCCTATAAATTACTCGAGCAGGGTGACGACAAAGAAACCATTCTCGATAAAACTGGCTTATCAGTCGGTGTGAATAATGTTGATCTCACTATTCATGAAGGTGAAATTTTCGTCATCATGGGGCTTTCGGGGTCAGGCAAATCGACCCTCGTGAGATTATTAAATCGCTTAATTACCCCGACTCGTGGGCAAGTTCTCATTGATGGACAAGACATCGCGAGTGTCTCAGAGAAAACTCTACGAGAAATCCGCCGGACCAAAATTAGTATGGTCTTCCAATCCTTTGCTCTGATGCCCCATATGACCGTTCTCGACAATACCGCCTTCGGTATGACCTTAGCAGGCGTAGAGAAAAATCAGCGACTGAGTAAAGCATTAGAAGCCCTGAGACAAGTGGGCTTAGAGAAGTATGCGCAAGCCTGGCCCGATCAGCTTTCTGGAGGCATGCGACAACGCGTCGGTCTCGCGAGAGCTTTAGCAAACGACCCCGATATTTTGCTCATGGACGAGGCCTTCTCAGCCCTCGATCCACTGATCCGTACCGAGATGCAAGACGAATTGGTCAAACTCCAAGCCAAGCAACAGCGTACTATCGTCTTCATTTCTCACGATCTCGACGAAGCGATGCGTATTGGTGATCGTATTGCGATTATGCAAAACGGCCAAGTGGTACAGGTCGGCACGCCAGATGAGATTCTAAACCAACCCGCCAATGCCTATGTCGAAACATTCTTCCGAGGTGTCGACATCAGCCAGGTATTTAGTGCGAAAGATATCGTGAAACCTGCCACGGGTTCGATTATCCATCGCGCCACTGGGCTAGGGCCTAAGTCCACCTTAAAATTACTCACCGATCAGGATCGAGATTACGGTTATATCCTCAATAAACAGCGTTTTGAGGGTATTGTCACTGCAGAGAGTTTGCAGCGCGTGATAAAGGAAAATGCCTCATTGGAGCAGGCTTATTTATCTCACGTTCCCCCTTTACAAGCAGGGACAGCGTTAAGCGACCTCTTCGCGCCCGTTGCACAAGCGCCGTGTGCACTGCCCGTCGTCGATGAGACACAACAATTCTTAGGTATCATTTCGAAAAGTACACTACTCATAGCATTAAACCGGGAGGGCGGCAACGCATGACCACGACAACCAACGATCCTTGGAATACAGATTCCAGCACACCTACCAGTAGCGATCCGTGGAGCGGAAATAACGAGGCTGCGTCCAGCGCTGCCCCCTCCCCCGATCATAATGATTGGTTAACGAGTGCACCGGTCGAACATCATAACTTTTCGTTAAGCGATCCTTTCCACACTACGCTAATCCCTCTCGATCACTGGGTAACCGTCGGGATAAATGGGCTCGTTGATCACTGTCGTCCTTTGTTCCAGGGTATACGACTACCGGTGGACTACATCCTGAGCAGTTTCCAGCAGCTACTCACACATATCCCAGCCCCCGCAGCCATTGTGTTGTTTTCGATGATCGCCTGGCAGCTAACCTCTGCCCGGATGGGAATCGGCACGTTATTGGCGCTTATATTTATCGGCTGTATAGGTGCTTGGAACGATGCGATGATTACCTTATCACTCGTACTGACATCGCTGCTTTTCTGCCTAGTTATCGGTCTACCGCTAGGGATCGCTCTGGCGCGCAGCGATCGCACGGCGAGATTCGTACGGCCATTCTTAGATGCAATGCAAACAACGCCTGCTTTTGTTTATTTAGTCCCTATTGTCATGCTGTTTGGGATCGGTAATGTGCCAGGTGTCGTGGTCACGATTATTTTTGCGGTCCCCCCCATCATCCGTTTGACTATCTTAGGTATAAAGCAAGTTCCTGAGGATCTTATCGAAGCGAGTCAATCCTTCGGTGCTAGCCCACGCCAGATGCTATGGAAAGTACAGCTCCCTATCGCGATGCCATCAATCATGGCGGGAATTAACCAAACCCTAATGCTCGCGCTCTCGATGGTCGTTATCGCATCGATGATTGCAGTAGGAGGATTAGGTCAAATGGTATTACGCGGTATTGGTCGGCTTGATATGGGACAAGCGTCCATCGGTGGCGTCGGGATCGTTATTCTTGCCATTATTTTAGATCGCTTAACGCAATCCTTCGGCGTCGATAAACGTCATCTGCGCCATAACCGTTGGTATCATGTAGGCCCCATTGGTCTACTCACCGCTCCTTTCCGTCAATCCACCCACCGCTGAGAACTGATTATGCGTAAATTTATACTCACCTCTGTCGCTATGACCCTCTTTACCAGTGTTGGCAGCTATGCCGCTCCTCTTCCTGGACAGGGCAAGGTCGTAAAACCTATTCAAAGTACGATTACCGAAGAAACGTTCCAGACTTTACTGGTCAGCCGAGCCTTGGAAAAACTAGGCTACACAGTGACTGCACCGGAGGAAGTCGATTATAATGTGGGATATACCTCTATCGCCAAAGGCGATGCGACCTTTATGGCCGTAAACTGGCAGCCACTCCAGGAGAATATGTTCGATGCGGCGGGCGGGGATAAGACTTTTTATCGCGAAGGGCATTATGTTACGGGTGCCGCTCAAGGATATCTCATCGATAAGAAGACAGCAGAGCACTACCATATTACTAACATCGAACAGCTAAAAGATCCCACTATCGCAAAGCTCTTTGATAGCAATGGAGATGGTCGTGCCGATCTGACCGGATGTACGCCAGGCTGGGGATGCGATACGACGATAGCCTATCAAATGAAAGCGTACCAGCTAGAAAAAACAGTCTCCAATAACCAAGGAAACTATGCCGCGATGATGGCTGATACGATCACGCGCTATCAACAAGGTAAGCCCATTCTCTATTATACCTGGACGCCTTTTTGGGTCAGTGATGTCCTTAAACCTGGTAAAGACGTAGTGTGGCTAGAGGTTCCCTTCTCTGCAGATCCGCAGAAATTGGAGACTAAACTCCCCAATGGGAAGAACTACGGCTTTCCGGTTAATAGTATTAACATCATCGCAAACAAACAGTGGGCAAATAGCAATCCTCAGGCTGCAAAACTCTTCGCTGAGATGAAACTCCCGCTAGCGGATATCAATGCTGAGAATGCGGCAATGCGTGCTGGCCAAAGCTCCGAAGACGATATCAATCGCCATGTCGATGGCTGGATAAAAAGTCATCAGGCATTATTCGATCAGTGGATCACCGCGGCCTTACAGTAAGTTGATCTGTCTTTATAAGAGCCCATTAGGGCTCTTTTCTATTATGCATTTTTTGCCCAAATTCCCTCTCTAATCTCATACATACTATCCTCCGCCGTGACGTGACTAGATAATTAGTGTTGTAGTAATCATCATGGTTATCTTTTCTCTGGTAATCAGTTTCATTCTGTGACAACGTTATCGGTTAAATAATTACCCTTTCGACTGCCTTTCATGGCAACGATAAGTCAGTATTCAGCTGTAAAATGAGGTGTACCTTGGACAGTTCTTTTGAACCAATTGAGAAAATGTTATCCAATTTGTCATCGCGTCATGACAATTACCCGGTACGCGTGGTACTACTGACACGTTTACACATGCATATTCAAACTAAACTCCTTGAAAATCGTAATAAAATGCTGCGAGATCGCGGGCTCAACGATACGATATTTAATGCCTTACTCACTCTAGATGCCTGCGAGAATCAGAGTATTCAACCATCAGAGCTCAGCTCTGCGTTAGGGTCTTCACGTACCAATGCGACTCGCGTTGCTGATGAGCTACAAAAGCGCGGCTGGGTAGAGCGTCGTGAAAGTGACAACGATCGCCGTTGTTTACACCTTCATCTCACCGACGCAGGCTATGAGTTTCTATGCGAAATTCTGCCTCCACAATATGATAGCTTTCAAGAAGTATGGGGTATTCTCTCCACCGAGGAGCAGAATCAGTTAGAAACTATTTATCGAAAATTACTGAACCACCTCGATACGTTACCTCACCCCTCGACCCCTAGTCGTGAACAAGAGTAGCGATCGCGAACCTTCTTTTTATAGTCGTTATTTTTTATTGATACACTTCGCCTAAGGTCGAAGTGTTTTTAATGTACCGTTTATTGCAGGATTTAGTTGATGAGCACTATTGATACCGCAACTCCCCCTAACACACCTCCCGTGAAAAAAAGACGTAAGCCTTTACTATTGCTCTTAGCCGTTGCATGTATTGTTGTCGCGATCGCTTACGGCCTATATTGGTTTTTAGTCTTAAGCCACCAGCAAAATACCGATGATGCTTACGTCGCGGGTAACCAAATTCAAATATCTCCGCAAGTCTCGGGGAGTGTAAGTAAGGTATGGTTCGATAATACCGATTTAGTTCACCGTGGGGACATCTTGGTCTCACTGGACAAAACAGATGCTATTCAAGCACTAAATAAATCTGAAACCGCCTTAGCCAGTAGCGTGCGTCAAGTTCGCCAATTAATGATTAATAATCGCCAGTACCAAGCCAACATCGCGTTGAAACGTACAGCGCTAGCGCAAGCCGAGGCTGATTTAGCACGCCGCGAACCGCTAGCACAGCGTCAGCTGATCGGTAGAGAGGAGCTGCAGCACGCCAGAGATACCGCTGCTAGTGCGAGAGCCTCTCTCGACGTTGCTATCCAGCAACTGAATGCCAACCAAGCAATGACCTTAGATACCCCCTTAAATCAACAGCCAATGGTACAACAAAGTGCTGCAGCCGTTCGAGATGCTTGGCTGGCGTTGCAACGTACCGATATTCGTAGCCCGATCGATGGATATGTTTCTCGTCGTAGCGTTCAGGTTGGGGCTCAAATTACTCCAAGTAGCGCCTTGATGGTGGTGGTACCTAGCCAGGAATTATGGGTCGATGCTAATTTTAAAGAGACACAACTGTCTGACGTGAGGATCGGCCAGCCCGTCACTCTCACGGCAGATATCTATGGTGATTCCGTCATCTACCACGGTAAGGTCGTTGGCTTAGATATGGGTACCGGGAGCGCATTTTCCCTTCTCCCCGCCCATAACGCCACAGGGAACTGGATTAAGGTCGTCCAACGATTGCCGGTGCGCGTATCGCTCAATCCGGAGGATCTGCAGCGCCACCCTCTACGTATTGGGCTTTCTACTCAAGTCACCATCGATATCAGTAATACCTCTGGGCAAGCGTTAGCGACGGTGATGCGTAAGCGCCCGGCCTACGAAAGCAATGCTTTAACTCTACAACTGCAACAAGCCGACCAACTGATTCAACGAATCATTACCGCTAATGCGGAGTAACTGTCATGGCTTATAACGAGAGACCGCCTTTAGAACGCGCTCAATTAATCTTGATGACTATCGCGTTATCACTCGCGACCTTTATGCAAGTGCTGGACTCGACTATCGCAAACGTCGCCATTCCAACGATTGCGGGAGACTTGGGGGCATCGAATACGCAAGGTACGTGGGTTATCACCTCATTTGGCGTTGCGAATGCTATTTCGATCCCGCTAACGGGATGGCTTGCCCGTCGCTTTGGGGAAGTTAAACTCTTTATTGCCTCCACCGCGGCGTTTGCCATCGCTTCTTGGGCTTGTGGTATATCGAACAGTTTGACGATGTTGATTATCTTCAGGGTAATCCAGGGGTTAGTCGCAGGCCCATTAATTCCTCTATCGCAAAGCCTACTTCTTAACAATTACCCGCCCGCTAAGCGAAGCATGGCGATGTCTCTATGGGCGATGACGGTGATTGTTGCCCCAATTTGTGGGCCTATTTTAGGCGGTTGGATCAGCGATAATTACCACTGGGGATGGATTTTTTTTATTAACGTTCCAATTGGTATCATCGTGGTTTTACTTGCCGTAAAAACACTCGCCAAGCGAGATACACCGACGCGTAAACAACCCATTGATATCGTCGGCTTAGTGATGCTGACCTTAGGAATCGGCTGTCTACAAGTTATGTTGGATAGGGGGAAAGAGCTAGATTGGTTCAGTTCGACAGAAATCGTCACCCTCACGGTCGTGGCCGTGGTTGCTTTACTGATACTCATCATTTGGGAACTGACCGACGAACACCCGATCATCGATTTATCGTTATTTAAGTCGCGTAACTTCACCATTGGCTGTGGATCGATTAGCTTAGCGTACATGCTCTATTTCGGCACCATCGTGCTGTTACCCCAGCTACTGCAAGAGGTGTTCGGCTATACGGCAACATGGGCTGGCTTAGCCTCAGCCCCAGTAGGGATCCTTCCTGTTATTCTTTCTCCGATTATTGGACGTTTCGCTCCACGTATCGATATGCGCTATCTCGTTACCTTCAGCTTCATTATGTATGCGGTCTGTTTCTATTGGCGGGCCTATACTTTCGAGCCGGGGATGAGTTTTGCCGATGCGGCCTGGCCACAATTTATCCAAGGCTTCGCAGTGGCCTGCTTCTTTATGCCGTTGACGACCATTACCTTAGCGGGGCTTTCATCGGAAAGAATTGCTGCGGCCTCTGGCCTATCCAATTTTATCCGAACGCTAGGGGGCTCGATTGGTACGTCGATTACCACTACGTTGTGGACTAACCGAGAGGCTATGCATCATAGCCAACTGACGGAGTCGATTACTGCTTATAACCCTAACGCACAGCAAAGTTATCAGCAACTTGAGGCGTTGGGAATGAGTCATTCCCAGGCATCTGGCTATATTGCCCAGCAGATCACTAACCAGGGTTTAATCATCTCGGCGAATGAAATATTTTGGGCAGCAGGCGGAATATTTGTCATATTGCTTGTCGTCATCTGGTTCGCGAAACCGCCGTTCCATTCGGGCGGTGGCGGTGGTGGCGCGCATTAAAAAAGCGCCTTTCGGCGCTTTCGGTTAATAATTAAGCCGGGTTAACCGGCCTGATTATTAGGCTTTCTGCTGACGCCACCATTCCCCTAATAGGATCCCGGCAGCCACTGAAACGTTCAAGCTTTCAATTTTACCCGTCCCGCCAATCGAAAGACTCATATCGCCTTGACGTAACGTTTCCTCATGAAGCCCCTCGCCTTCTTGCCCTAGGACTAGAACAGTCTTCGCGGGGAATGACGCCGAGGCTAACGGTTGGCCTTCATGGCTAGAGGTTGTAACAATACTGTATCCCGCGCGACGAAAAGCATCGAGGCCTTGATGGAAAGAAGGAGCAGTAACGGCGCGTACATGTTCAGCGCCGCCCTCTGCAGTCCTGACGGCTGCACCTGACTCCAAAATATTCGCATCGTTCACGAGGATTGCTTTCGCACCAAAGTGCGCACAACTCCGCATGATTGCACCTAGGTTGTGAGGATTCCCCACATTTTCTAGCGCCACAACACAGTCTTTCTCTTCGGCTTGTGCCAACCAAGCTGCAACATCAATACCCGTTTGCTTCTTGATGATAAAGCACACGCCGCCATGGTGTTCTGTACCGGCAGCCTTGGCTAACTCGCTATCGTCAACGACATGATAGGCTTTACGGTTGGCCGCTAACCAGCGCAGAGTCTCACGAAAACGGGGGGTAACGCTCTGTACAAACCAAGCACGAACGATTGCCTCTGGTCGGCTTTGGAAAAGCGCCTGACACGCATTTTCACCATAAACGCGAGTTTCTTCTTGGCGCTGACGACGCAATTGCTCAGGATCGATATAGCTCTTCGCCGTTAACCCTTCTTCAGCATTCGTATCTACTGCTGACTCTGTTTGCTCCGAGGGGCGCTTAGAGACGGTACGCCAAGGTGAATCGTTACGTTGTGAAGATGATTCATTACGACGCGAGAAACTATCCTCACGGCGAGAAGAAGAGTCGCTACGACGCGAAGAAGACTCATCACGACGCGAAGAGGAAGATGAACGACGATCAGTCGGCGCCTTGCGGTCCGGCGTGCGACCACCTTTACCGGTCCGCGGGTTACCGCTACTACGTGAAGAAGTCGCTTCTTCACCGCGAACATACATTACTTTTACTTTACTGCTTTTACTTTTATTTTCGTCGTTCATCACATTCTCCTGTTACTGAGCGCGCAGATTACCTGATGTCCGCCCGCTTAGCTATCTTCTTTGTCGGCGAATTAACGATCACTCTAGCAGAAATCCTTTTATCGCGTAGCATCCCCTGCTTAACTCAATTAAACTGTATTTTTTATTCAGTATCGACTCATTATGACCCACTGTAATGCTGTACTACAACTTCGTGCACAGCGCTTGGCCATGGCTACGCGTCCGTTTCTTGCACGGGGAAATCGCGTTAATCGCTGCCAACGGTGTCTGTTACCGCAGGTTAACTGTCTCTGTTTGACGATACAACCTCAAAACGCCCGCAGTCGTTTCTGTCTAGTGATGTATGATACCGAGCCGATGAAGCCCAGCAATACGGGGCGCTTAATCGCCGATATTTTACCGTCGACCCTCGCTTATCAATGGTCCAGAACCGCCTTTAACGATAAAGATTTTCTAGAGAATATCGTACCGAATTATCAACCGATGGTCGTTTTTCCTGCAAGTTATGCACAGCCGGAACGCGTTGTATTAGACCAGCCACCCCTAACGGGTAAACCTCCGCTGTTTATTATGCTGGATGGTACGTGGACCGAGGCGCGCAAGATGTTTCGTAAAAGCCCGTGGTTAAACGACTTTCCTATGATCTCCGTTAATGTCACGACACCTAGTCAATATACCCTACGCGAAGCACATAGTGATGAGCACCACTGTACCGCAGAGATAGCCGCAGCCTTGCTTGCGCAAGCGGGAGATCAGGCAGCAGCTAACCACTTAATTCAGCACTTTTCGTTATTTCGTGAACGATATTTAGCGGGTAAACCTCATCATCCTGTTCACGCTCGGGATCCGTCACCTTTATAGAGGCCGCCGCTAACGGAGGAGTCATGAGTCAACTCGGTTTAGAAGCACTACTAAAACCCAAGTCTATCGCCGTGATTGGCGCATCACAAAAGATAGGTCGTGCGGGTAATCTGTTGATGAAAAATCTATTGGCCGGAGGTTTCTCTGGAGCAATATTACCCGTAAACCCTCACTATGCCGCCGTCTGTGGGGTAATGGCTTACGCCACAATATCAGAGCTTCCGTTAGTGCCTGACTTGGCAATACTTTGTACCCATGCCCAGCGTTTAACGCAGCTTATTGATGAACTAGGGCATAAAGGATGCCCTAGTTGCATTATTCTTTCAGCTTCAAAGGAGCATTTCTCCGAACTTTCTGAACAAGCGGCACGCTGGAACATGCGCTTATTAGGCCCTAATAGTCTGGGATTGATTGCCCCCTATCAAGGGCTTAATGCTAGCTTCTCACCCGTGCCTGTTGGTCGTGGCAATGTCGCCTTCATTGCTCAGTCAACCGCTGTTGCCAATACAATCCTCGATTGGGCGCAACAGCGGAAAATTGGGTTTTCTTGGTTTATTGCGCTGGGTGATGGCTTAGATATCGATAGCGATGATCTTCTCGATTTTTTAGCGCGAGATACGAAAACTCACGCTATATTGATCGCACTTGAACATTTAAATGATGCACGCCGTTTCGTCTCAGCAGCACGTAGTGCATCGCGTAACAAACCTATCGTGATGTTTAAAAGCGGTAGAAGTCGGGCAGCGAGGTTACTCGTCGGCAACGAAGGGACCTTCGATGGAACTTGGGATGCAGCAATTCAACGGGCAGGGATGTTACGGGTTTATGATTCTCACGAACTCTTCTCGGCTGTCGAATCCTTAAGCCATATGCGTCACTTGAAAGGAGAGTCTCTCTTTATCATCAGTAATGGCGTAGCGCCTGCCGCTTTAGCGTTGGATGTCTTAGAGCAGCGTCAAGGAACCTTACTACAGATTACTCCGTCGACACATCAACGCTTACGCGCGTGTTTACCCGAAACGATTCCAATCACCAATCCCCTTGATCTTAAAGATGATGCCACAACCGAGCTATATTTGGCTGTAACGGCTATTTTACTCGATAGCCCAGAGGCTGAGGCTATTATGGTGATCCATGCTCCTAGCGCGGTTTCCCCTGCCAGCGAATGTGCGGAAAAACTATCGAATCTTTACAACCAACATCCAAGAGCCAAATATAAAACGTTGCTGACTAACTGGTGCGGTGAATATTCGTCACAAGCTGCTCGAGCAATATTTTCTCAAGCCAGAATTCCAACTTGGCGGACCCCCGAAGGTACAGTGACCGCATTTATGCACCGTGTCGCCTACCATCGCAACCAGAAGCAACTTAGAGAAACCCCCGCTAGGCTGGCAGTACAACCTTATGGTCGTGACGATATTCGTCAATTACTACAGCATTACATTGCCAAAACACAGTTTTCCCTAGAAGGCTCTGAGTTAATCGCTTTATTACAAAATTATGGTTTCACACAGGCAAAGAAGGTCGACCCGACTGAGAGCGAAAAAGATAGGCAGTCACTACGCATCGTTGTACAACACGATCCGCTATTTGGGCCAATTATGTTAGTGGGCGAACAGAGTGCAATGTGGCAAGAGGATAGACAAGCCGTAACGGCGCTTCTACCGCTGAATATGGCGCTTGCTAACCACCTTATCGCACAGGCTATCCAGCAACATAAACTCTTCCGCCGCTGGGAAATCTCTTCTCCTAGGCTGTCAGAGTTAAGTGAGATGATCGTACAACTTTCGGATCTTATGATCGACTGCCCAGAAATAGATCACTGCCTACTCGACGGGTATATTGATAAAAATAATACGTTAGCGGTGGTGGAGGGGAAAATTACCTTGCGCAGCTTCGCCGGGGACAGTGAAGATCGATTGGCCATTCGCCCGTATCCTCAAAAATTTGAGCAATGGGTTGAACTGAAAGATGGACGCAATGCGCTGTTTAGGCCGATCCTCCCTGAAGATGAACCCCAGCTACTCGCCTTTATTGGCCGTGTAACGAAAGAAGATCTCTATTATCGTTATTTCAGCGAAATTAATGAATTCACACACGATGATTTAGCGACCATGACTCAAATCGACTATGACCGTGAGATGGCGTTCGTTGCCGTCATTGAAGAAAACGGCGTGGAAACCATCATTGGAGTAACTAGGGCTATTTCAGACAGTGATAACATCGATGCAGAATTCTCAATATTAGTGAGGTCGGACCTAAAACGCTTAGGGTTGGGGAAAAAACTACTTGAGAAGATGGTAAGTTACACGCGAGATCATGGTTTAAAACAGCTAAATGGGATTACTATGCCAAATAATACCGGGATGATAGCCTTAGCTCGACAGCTGGGTTTTAGCTGTAAAAACAATGTTGAAGATGGCATCGTAAGCCTACGCTTAACGCTATTACCGCCAACAGAAAGTCACCCTGGCTAATACTTTTAATGGTATAGTAACGGGTTAGGGTTCCCATGCTTTATCATATTTTTCGACCTCTACTAGAAGAAGCGTAATGCGATGTTGCCAAAAAATAAAATGAATTCACACCAGCGATACCTTGCAGAACTTCCGAAACTGCCACAATCAATCACTGACTTTTCATTTTTGTACTCTGCAGCGGAATTTCATCACACGCTTTTAGAAAAAATCGCCCAGGCTAAATCAAGAATATGCCTAGTCGCCCTCTATCTCGAAAATGATGAGGCTGGGCAATCAGTCATGGCAGCGCTTTATCAGGCTAAGCACGCGAACCCGCAGCTAGATATTAGTATTTGTGTCGATTGGCATCGAGCTCAACGTGGCAGAATCGGTGCTGCTCGCGGAGAAACTAATGCAGATTGGTATTGTCGCTTAGCTGAACAGGCCGGGGAGTTAGCCATTCCGGTATACGGTATTCCAGTCAATACGCGTGAAGCACTGGGCGTGTTGCATTTGAAGGGTTTTATCTTCGATGATACGGTGGTGTATAGTGGCGCAAGCATTAATAATGTCTATCTACAATATGACCAGCGGTATCGCTATGACCGCTACCAAATCATCAAAAACCCTGCATTAGCGAATATCATGTTTGACTGGATTAGTGCTAATCTCAAACAGTCAGATGCAGTACACCGCTTAGATCTCGAAGATCGTCCTACTAGCCTTGAGATTAAAAACGAAACCAAAATTTTTCGACAAGAGCTAAGAACGTTCAATTATGAACTCGACGACCTCGCCCATGAGCCTCAGTTGGCGGTTACCCCATTAGCAGGCTTAGGCAAACGTAGTTTACTTAACCAGACTATTTTTCATTTAATGCCTGCGACTGAAGAAAAATTAGTTATCTGTACACCTTATTTCAATCTGCCGGCTATTCTCGTTAGGCATATCATTCGCCTGCTTCGCCAAGGGAAAGAGGTCGAGATCATCGTTGGAGACAAAACGGCGAACGATTTTTATATTCCACCGGAAGAGCCTTTTAAAGTTATCGGAGCACTCCCCTATCTCTATGAGATTAACCTACGTCGCTTTGCTAGCCGACTACAATATTACCTTGAGAATGAAAAGTTAACTATTCGCTTGTGGAAAGATGCAGCAAACAGCTATCACCTAAAAGGGATCTGGGTCGATAACGAATGGATGCTACTAACCGGCAATAATCTTAACCCAAGGGCATGGCGGTTAGATCTCGAAAATGCAATTTTGGTGCATGACCCTGAACACTTACTGGCTGAACAGAAGTCGAAAGAACTCGCCCTTATTCGCGAAAATACTACAATATTACGACAGTTCCACGACTTAGAGAGTATTTCGGAATATCCTAATAGGATCCGCAAACTAATACGTCGCCTACGCCGTATTAGAATCGATAAATTGATTAGCCGTATTCTGTAGTCTTCTCTGCCAGGCTAGCTGGCAGAGAGTCTTCTTTTCTACAGTCGCTCGACACTCTTCTTATTAGGGAGTGTCAGGCTTATCAATAACACAACAATTCCCATCGCGGTGACATACCAGAAAAAACTCGATTCAATCCCCTTCTGTTTCAAAGCTAGTGCCACGAATTCAGCCGAACCACCAAATATTGCATTGCCAATAGCATAGGGTAAGCCGACCCCTAGGGCACGCAATTGCGGAGGAAAAAGCTCGGCTTTCAATAGGCCACTGACAGAGGTATAAAAACTGCATATCACCAGGGCTAATAAGAGTAATAGGAATATAAGGAATAAACTATCAACCCTAGTCAAATAGACCATAATCGGAACAGTGAAGAGTATTATGCCTACTGCGAAAATAATTACTGATAATTTACGTCCAATTTTATCTGATAATGCTCCCGCTATCGGCTGCAGAAACATAAAAGCAAGAAGTACTCCGGTCATCAGCATACTGCCCATCTTCGGATCGAGGCCGATGCTATTGATTAGGTATTTCTGCATATAAGTCGTGAATGTATAAAAACTTAACGACCCTCCGGCTGTAATTCCAATCACTTTAATGAAAGGGCGCCAATGGTGTCGTAAGAGATAGGATAAACTCCCGGCATTTTTATTTGCGCGTTGGGTTTCATCACTTGTCTCGTGAAGCGACTTTCTCAACCATAGTGCAACGATCGACAATACAGCGCCAATCATAAATGGGATACGCCAACCCCAAGCCCGAAGGCTATCGTTATCAAGGAGTTGTTGCAGAATGACGACTGTTAGAACAGCTAAGAGTTGCCCGCCAATCAAGGTCACATACTGAAAGGAAGAATAGAATCCTTTTTTACCTTCTGTCGCGATTTCGCTCATATAAGTTGCGCTAGCGCCATATTCTCCACCAACGGAAAGCCCCTGTAGCATTCTAACAAGTAGCAGCATCACTGGGGCAATTAGCCCGATGCTATCATAGCCGGGTAAACAGGCTATCACTAGCGAGCCAAAACACATCATATAGACCGATATCAGCATTGATTTTTTACGTCCAAAACGATCGCCGATGAAGCCAAACAACCAACCGCCTATGGGTCGCATTAAAAATCCCGCAGCAAAAACGCCTGCGGTTTGAAGTAGCTGCGTCGTGGCATCCCCTTTCGGAAAGAAGATATGTGCGAAATATATGGAGAAAAAGGAATAAACGTAAAAGTCGAACCATTCGACTAGGTTTCCTGACGAGGCACCCACAATAGCCTTGATTCTTTGGACATTACTCAGCGACGCAACCGGTGATGGCGCCTGTTGTCTGATCATAGCGGGAACCCCTAATTAGTTGATTTTTTATGTGAAGACCAATCAGAATAAGAGGTTGATAAATAAAGTAAAGTAATGTTTTCATTAGTTGCGGGGATAAACTGCATTTTGTTGCTTATTCACAATTCCCAATGCAAAAAGGCCATCCGTTAGGATGGCCTTTTTGTCTATTTGGATGCCTGGCAGTTCCCTACTCTCGCATGGGGAGACCCCACACTACCATCGGCGCTACGGCGTTTCACTTCTGAGTTCGGCATGGGGTCAGGTGGGACCACCGC
>OFEI01000024.1_pt1 | contig 50557 bp, 45 predicted proteins | sample 1521041 | NCBI WGS metagenome assembly OFEI01 (sample SAMN05335687, study PRJEB24111) | insect metagenome | biome: ENVO:00009004; isolation source: gut from larvae fed green and black olives | host: Bactrocera oleae | place: Israel | collected 2011-11
TTCTAGCAGAACAGCAAAATATCAAACAGTTCACTATCCAATTACCCTATTCCCTTTCTGAACAACAAATCTCTCTTATATACTCGGAATATCGAAAGGCTGTCACGTTACGTCAAGAAAGTGATTTTCTCCACGTCAATTTCTGATCCGCTCGCAAGACTCTATAGGGTGGTTAGCGCAATGATGCAGCCACTTGTAATAATCGTGAGAATAATCAGCTTATCAAGAGTGCGTAGCCGATAGTGTTGGCGATGTTGCCAAGCGGCAAAGAGAAAGACCATCAGCCCTGGCGCATACAAGGTTAACGACATTAACAGATTCGTCAAACCAGAGGCATAAATCAGCCATAATCCATACAGTGTTGCGCCGATGCCGATGAGCAGAGGTGAGTAGTTACGCGCTTGATAACAGACCTTGGTGAGAAAAAGACCGACTAGTAGATAGGGGACTAGGACCATCTCAGAGGCAATCGTGAGCAAGGTACTGTAGTCCAGATGGAAAAAGGCAATCGCAATTAAACACGCCTGCACGCTAATATTCGTCATCCATAGACTGCCTATCGGGGCATCAGCGGTGTTTTGTGCAGCAATAAGTTTGGGGAAAGCACCACGTTTAGCAGCAATAAAAGGGATTTCTGCCGCCATAATTGTCCAACTTAAGTAAGCGCCCGAGACTGATAGAATAATCCCACCGACAATAATCCAATAGCCATACGGACCAATCATCTGGGCGAGTAGTCCACCCATTGAGGGGTTTTTCATGTTCGCAAGGGTATCTCGAGGGATAATCCCCAAAGATAAGATGGTCACTAACAGATAAACACTCAATGCAGCAATGACCGCAAAGAGGGTGGCTTTGCCAATATCCTCTTTATTCTTCGCTCGACCGGACACCACGACCGCACCCTCAACACCGATAAATACCCAGAGGGTGATAAGCATGGTTTGTTTAACCTGTGCCCATACTGGGAGATGTAACTGCATACCCGAAAAATCGAAGGAGAATTGACGATAATCGAAATGCAGGAGGCCAAGGACAATAAATAACGCCAACGGTACGAGCTTACCAAAGGTTGCGAGGATATTGATACTGGCGGCAGTTTGTACACCCCGCGCGACAAGACCATGAATAACCCATAATAGTATCGAAGCGCCTAGCATCGATTGCCAAGTGTTGCCTTCGCCGAAAAGTACATGGCCTGGAGAATCGGTAAAAAAACTGAGTGCAGAGAACACGACCACTAGGTAAGAGACATTGGCAATCACAGCACATAGCCAATAGCCCCAAGCAGAAAGGAATCCGATTGTTTTACCAAAGCCATCTTCAGCATAGGTAAATATGCCGCCATCAAGGTCAGGACGTAAGCGTGAAAGGTAGAGCATGGCGGTGGCCAAAAATAAGATGCCAATACCGGTGATTGACCAGCCAATGATCAGGGCTTCCGATCCGGAGACTGCAGCCATATTTTGAGGCAGACTGAAGACGCCGGCGCCGAGCATCGAACTGAGCACTAACGCGGTGAGTGCACCAACACCTAATTTCTTTGCAGTCATAAATACCTACGAACTTACTAAAATGTCTTATTGAGATTACTTAAACAGCAGGTGATGCTAAAAAAAGAAAACAACACAGCATATTTCAAGGAGCGAGTCAGGGCGGTGATTCTACGAATTGAGCGGTGAGAATGCAATGAGTATAAATGCGGAAAAATGCTTATTTATGCATTAAGAGTGTAAAAAAAAGCACCCTAAGGTGCTTTTCAGACTATTTGAAGAGTTCGGCGGTGACAGTGAGGTTACCTCCACTCTGATTCTGCCACTGGCGGGTAATATGGTAATACTTCGCCCCTTTATCAGCGGCTCTGCGTGCGATGGCGGTCAACATCTCAGTAGGATTGCCGAAGTGAGCGGTGATTGTGACCGTATCGAACGGCGTCATCTGTGCAGCCGTCAAATCATTAACTTCTTGGATCTTTCCACCTTGTGGCAGAGACACTGTATAGCGTTTGTTCGTCGACGAGTGTGTTTCATAAAAACGTCCCACGTTTTCACTGGCGGATTCAGAAGACGCGACACCTGGGATCTCGACCTTCTTCGCTGCCGCGCCCCCTGCTGCTAGGGCTGCCTTGCCGGCTTGTGAATCTGCAGGAATCGCGTCGGGGTTTTGAACGACTCGTTTTGGCGCATCAGCTTTATAAATATAGGCAGTGATGTACTGATTACCGCCATTATTCGCCGCAATTTGGCGGATAATAAAGAACGAATCCGCATCTTTCGCCTTCGCCGCACGAGCGATAGCATATTCGGCTTGAGGTTGGCTAGGATAGAACCCTCTAATACTGACGGTATCATAGGGCTCTAAGCGGTAAGCTTCCGCCTTAGGCAATTCCTTGACGCCATCGATGTAGCGGTATTGCGGTTCTTTTGGCGCCGGTGCGGAATCAGGAAGATAGAGATCAGCGGTGACGCGCCAATTTCCGCCATTGCTATTACTATCGTGTACAGAGACGACGTAGAAACTGGCGGCACCGGCATCATCAGCCCGTTTGGAAACGGAGTTGCTGACATCGAGTAATGAATTAAAGCGACCTGTGAAATTGATTCTTTTATAGGGTGCAAGAGTCGCGGCTTTTTGCGGGCTCAGTTCCTGAGCGGCATAAGCATTAGACAGCCCGAGCGAAATAAGCGCCGTTGCTAAAACAGTAGCATTCAGTTTCATAAAACGTCCTTCAGCTTACGCAGAAAAAGAGAATTTATTGTTTGCTGTTGAAGGGTGATTATTACACGGAAAGAATCTGCTGTCTTAGTCAATTTATTGCCCTATCTTGTTGAAAGAGCCGCGGATAAGTGAAGGGATAATAATTTTATCCCTTTACTTAGTATTGTAAGAATCATTGGGAACTACGTGTTTATTTCATCCGGACGCATAACGAGTAAGTCGCAACGTAGGTGGTCGATGACTTGTTCAGCCGTATTGCCCAAAAAGGCTGCTGAAAACCCGGTACGTCCAAAGGTGCCTAATACGACTACGCCTGCATTTAATTTAGCCGCTAGCTCAGGGATCACCTCTTCGGGTTCGCCTTGTTCTACATAAGTATTGCCGCTATCGATAGAGAAGGGCTGTCGAAGTTCTTTCATCGCTAATAAATGCTGACCCCGTACCGCATCGCTATAACTTTGCGCATCAAAATCGGGTAATTCAATGGCCAAATTCACTGGGGTAATAGGATAAGCGCCTACTAAGCGCACCTCGGTATGGTTGACGTGTTCGGCGAGGGCTTGAGTTTCACGTACCAATTTTCTATTAAGCGCATCGTGTTGCTCGTCATCGCTGACCAAATTAACCGCAACTACCGCCGTCGCATTGTCTGGCCAAGGTTGGTCCTTAACCATCCACACCGGGCAGGGGCTCTTTCGCAAAAGCTGCCAATCCGTAGGGGTGAATATCACCGATTCGAGGCGGTCATATTGGTGGGCCATTTTGAGAGCCAAGTCATAAGCGCCGATGTCGATTTCTTGAAAAATCGCATCTTGTTGGCGATTGTGCCAGATAACTTTTAACGTGATTTGAACGCCTGCTTCCAGATACGTGCGAGCCTGATACCTTAACCACTCCGTACGTTGCTGGATCATTTCTTGGCGCATACTCTCTCTTTCCTCTGAGGCCAAAGCGGTCGTCAGCTCGTAAGAAAGGTCGTAAATTGCAAGGAATGCGGTAATTTTGCCACCAAGACGCTGATTCAAGTAGACGGCACGCCGTAGGGCGGGCTGGTCATCCTGATCAGGGTCAATGACCACGAGAATATTTTGATACTGCGTCATATGACGTCCCCTCAGCCTATTAAGTTAACCTAAGGATAGTCCGGTTTCGGAGGATATGAGAGAAAAAACCGGATCATCATTGCTCAGTAACATAGCGTATCCGGTTTGGGTTATCTAGATAATTGTTAAGCGCATTTCTGGACATGGCCCGCCAGAGAATTCAACATCTCATGATTTTCAATCGTGATATATTTACCTTTCACAGAGAGCATCCCACTTTTTTGGAAACGACCCAATAGGCGGCTAATTGTCTCCACCGTTAACCCGAGGTAGTTGCCAATATCCCCCCGCGTCATCGTCAACCGAAATTCGCGTTGAGAGAATCCACGTTGTGCAAATCGCTGCGAGAGATTCCAAATGAAAGCGGCTAAACGTTCTTCTGCATTCTTTTTAGAGAGTAGAAGGATCATTTCTTGGTCAGCTTTAATTTCGCCGCTCATAAGTCGCATAATCTGATGACGGAGGGCCGGCATTTTACCTGCTAAATCATCCAGTGTATCAAAGGGTATTTCACAGACCATTGAGGTCTCTAAAGCTTGTGCGAAAGAAGGGTGGTGACCAGATGTGATTGCATCGAAGCCGATAACATCTCCCGCTAGATGAAAGCCGGTAATTTGCTCATCACCTTGCTCAGTGATCGTATAACTTTTAAGAGTACCGGAGCGTATTGCATATAAAGACTTTAGCTCATCGCCAGCCTTAAACAGCGATTGGGACTTTTGGATAGGTTTTTTGCGTTCGATAATATTGTCTAACTGGTTGAGTTCATGAATCTTTAAGGTAAAAGGGATACAGAGTTGATTAATGCTACAATCTTGACAATGTATTGAACTGCCATTGATCGGCGCGCGTTTGATTAGTCTTTTTTCACTGAGCATGATGAATTCTCCGTTAATTTGTCTAGAGGTACTTTAACATTTTTCGCGAAGAAAAAAAAGGTCTTAACCACGATCAATTTATGGTCTTTTTTTTGTTAGAAATACTGACAATTAATTTGTTTTTAATCAATAATATAACCTAATAATACGAATCATACTCATAAAGCATTTACAATAAAATACATTCAATACAATGAACTTATAAATACAATTAATATTAGGCCTCTAACTATATTAAGCCCATAACTTCACCATTTTTCCTTTTAATCGTATAAATAACCATCAAAATATTTATTTTTAGTTATGAGTTATAGTTATCTTGCATACATCAGAGTAATATCACTTATGTTTTTTTATTAAGCTCATGTATTAAAACAATAAAAGATATTTTACTTTAATAAAAAAGTAGTTTTATTCAGTATGAGTGAATAGTCACGGATAGTCGCACGGAGTTGTTCAGCGGTGGCATTGAGTGCCGTATCGACAGGAGTAATGATCCCTACAGCCTCGCCCGGATCGCTAAAGTGCAAAGGTAATGGAGTAAGCGCTTGATGTTGCAGGTCCTCCCTGACGGCTCCGGAGGGGACGAACCAAACATAGTTGTAATGTAGCGCTAACTGTCTGGCGAGCGAAGTCGATGAGGTTTCGACGCGGGTTTCGGGTAATATACAGTGCTGGCTGGCTAGAATACGTTGTGCAATGCGCCATGGAGCCGTCCCTTCAGGTGAGATGACCACTGGCCAATTCATTGCTGCAGCTAAACTTACATTGCCTTTAAGGAGAGGATGGGCTGGGTTTACGACGAGTTTAATTTTTTCAGTGAAAAGTAGCTCGTATTCGAGCCCCTCCATAAAGGCCTTTTCAGCGAGCCTTCCAATTCCTAAATCGTATTCGCGCGCCCGTAGGGCAGCGAGTAAAACGTTATTGTGTAGCGTGGATACTTGCAGTTGAACGTTAGGGCTACGATGATGGAAAGCATCAATGATCCTCGGCAAAATCCCCATCGCCACCGTGGTTAGTGCGGCGAGACGGATCACCTGTGCTGGGGCAGTTTCCAGCATAAAGATAGTGTCTGTCGCATGCTGAAGAGTGTTAAGTATTTGTAGGGCATGAGGAAGTAGTTGCTGCCCCTCATGCGTGAGCGTAACGCCTTGACCGTGCCGAATAAAGATATCGTACCCACAAAGCTGTTTTAATTCCGTCAATGTCTTTGAAAGGGCCGGTTGGCTAATGGAAAGCATTTTAGCCGCTGCACTAATCGATTTTTGCTGTGCGACGGCGGCCAAAGCATGAAAATGCCTTAAGCGAATTTTTTGATTAAATCGGTGAATATCCATTAGCCGGTCCCTTGTTAAAAAATTGCTCTTTAAAGGTAGGCACAATGTTATGACAGAAAAAAACCCGCCTGTAAATGCGGGTTTCTGGGTTTGAATAACGCTAAGTTACTGATTTGAACGCAAGATAGGGTAGCGTTTTAGGCTCCATGCGCACCAGAGTAGGCTAATTAATCCGAATGCTGCCCCGGCATAACCGATCACCGATAATCCTAGAGCGTTACTAATTTGCCCCCCCAGTAGTGCACCAGCACCGATACCGATATTATAAATACCCGACAGTAACGACATGGCGACATCGGTCGCATCGGGGGCTAAGGATAATACTCTGATCTGCAGCGCTAAATTTATCATCATCATTGCTATTCCCCAGACCACGCAGAGCAAAATAGTCTCGAAATTATGGCTTGCGGTGACATAAAGTAGAGCCATACATAGGGTGATGAGGAAGATGGCGCCTAAAAGCAGTCCCGACGGGAATTTTTTACCTAGAGCACTAAATAAAGTACTCCCAAATATTCCTGCGCCACCGAATAACAGTAAGAGCAAGGTGGTAAAGTTAGCACTTTGCAGGGCGACTGCCTGAATAAACGGCTCTATATAGCTGTAAGCTGTATAGTGAGCGGTCACCACAATCGTTACCAGTAGGTATAGACATACCAACGGTGGACGACGGAAAAGCTCAGGAACGCTTTTTAGAGAGCCGGTATGTTCACTCGGTAATTTTGGAAGCAAGCGAGCGAGCATAATCATTAACACAAAAGAAGAGATGCCAATCAACCCGAACGTTGAACGCCAGCCCAGATATTGGCCAATAATCCGCCCAATCGGCACGCCCAACACCATTGCTAATGCGGTTCCCGTAGCAAGAATACTTAGCGCTTGAGTTCGCTTACCAAGCGGGGCAATCCGGATCACCAAGGAGGCATTTATCGACCAAAAAATAGCATGCGTAATGGCGATCCCAATACGCGAAGCAATCAGTGCATTAAAGTCCCAAGCGAAGGCAGAGAAAACGTGACTGACCGTAAAAACAATCAACAGGATCACGAGCAAAAACCGCCGCTCGATATTACGAGTGACCAGCATAAGCGGTAACGATAATAAGGCTACACACCATGCATAGATGGTCAGCATGATCCCAACATCGGCCGTCTTCATTTGGTATGAAGTTGCGATATCAGACAGTAACCCTACAGGGACAAACTCTGTAGTGTTGAAGATAAATGCAGAGATCGCCAACAAGAGTACCCGTAACCATGCCACCTTGCGCGGGACGGGGGGATATCCTCTTGATGAGATGAGGTAACTGAAGGTTCTACAATCATAGAAATCTTATTGCCTAAAATTAACGTGATTTGGATCACAGTATAGCGTCATTGACGCAGATTCAATATCTACATTATTTAGTATAAACAATATGTCCAGACTCGCCATCTTTAGGTCAATTCCCTGCACTATTCACCGTCTGGTATTATGCAAAAGTCAATGATCCGTTCTTCTCCCTATCCCCATACCGAACTTATCCGAACAGTTAATACACATAAACTTTGCTTTAACGCAATTATCGCTTAAGAAGAATTAACTAAAATTACTGTCCTCTCGACGGTCTTAAGGGAAAAATAGAAGAGTGAAAAACATTTTTATTACGGGAACCGACACCGCTGTAGGGAAAACGGTCGTTACACTTGCGCTATTACGTGTACTTCAATAACAAGGGGTAGAGTGCGCCGGTTATAAACCGTTATCACAGAACGCGCAGTGGACAGAAGAGGGACTGCGTTGTGCAGATGCGCAATTACTGCAGGATGCCTCGACGCTCGCGTTGGAATATAAGGACGTTAATCCTTATCCCTTTACTGGAAGCGAGGTAAGTACTGGCGCGATTACTACAGTCAGTGAACAGTTTCTCTCAGCGGGCCTATCGTATCTTGAAAGCTGTGTTGAGCGTGTAGTCGTTGAGGGAACCGGAGGATGGCATAGTAGGATTAATACCCAAAATCCGCTCTCTGATTGGGTGATTAAGCAGAAAATCCCGGTTATTCTGGTGGTGGGCATAAAACTTGGCTGCATCAATCATGCTATTTTAACGGCTGAATCAATCTCGCAGCAGGGGGGAGAACTCGTTGGTTGGGTAGCCAATCGCATCAATCCCGGCCTCGAAGAGTATCAACAACTTATCTCTATACTTACCCAGCATATTGCTGCACCTAAAATTGGCGAAATCCCCTATTTAGCGCGTATTAATCAGAAAGACCTTTCTTCTTATTTTAGTACCGCAACACTCCGCACCTTTTTCACGCATAAAAAAACAGGGCATTAAGCCCTGTTATCAACGTCCTCAACTACTGAGAAGCGGCTTGAGAGGGCGTGTTGCTCTCATCAGCAGTGCGTTTATAAACAATTTTCTGCTGATCATTTTCACAGTGACCCACGACGAGTCCTCCTTGCTGTTCAGCTTGATCGTTAGGAACCACATCTAAGGAGAATGCTGACTCGGCAACGCCATTTTTTATAATTTTTTGCTGGATGTCGGCTTTGACCGATTCGCAAGATGCCTGAGTAAGCATGGGAACCATTAACAGCCCAGAGAGTAACGTTAAGCCTAATTTTTTCATTACCTTTTCCTCACATTAAGGTTGGATGGGGCGTCCGGTTTGACGGTCAAGACAGCGTAAGGTATTGGGTTCCCAATAAGCATTAAGATTAAGGCTCTGTTGGCAAGCCTCTTTCGTATCAATGGCACGATCGAGACGGTTAAAGTCTTTGACATTACGGGTATTGATCTTGTTACGCAGAGTGCGGCTATCATCCCACTGCTCTTTGTGTTCACGAGAAAGCTCGCTACTGTAGCTCGAATGGCCGTTATCGATAATAAGATGCTCGGTCTGAGCCATCACCGGCTGAGCCACTGATCCCAAACAGGCCAGAATACACGCCGCGGGTAACATCCTGATTAACTTCTTCATTGTTTTACCTTTTCTCATCCTTACGATTAGCCTGAAGGTCTAAGTCTACCACGATTATTTTATTGATAGCGTGGGTATACTCAAGCTTTGTCTACACGTAGACCGGCATAAGATTGGCTGACCGGCATCATTTCCAGCGTATTAATATTTACGTGCGCAGGTAAGGTTGCGACCCAATACACCGCCTCGGTGACGTCTTCAGGAGTCAGCGCTTGTGTCCCTTGGTAGACGTTTGCGGCTTTATCATCATCGCCTTTAAAACGAATATTGGAAAACTCGGTGCCGCCGACTAATCCAGGCTCGATATTAGTGACCCGTATCGCCGTGCCGAATAAGTCGGTGCGTAGATTTAAGCTAAACTGCCTGACAAAAGCTTTAGTCGCGCCATATACGTTGCCGCCCTCATAGGGCCAATTGCCTGCTGTCGAGCCGATATTAATGATATGCCCCTTGTTGCGCTTAACCATATTGGGTAAGACTGCACGCGAGACATACATCACACCTTTAGTATTGGTATCTACCATCGTCTCCCAATCTTTGGGATCGGCTTCCTGTGCATGACCGAGGCCTAGGGCGAGACCAGCGTTGTTAACCGTTACATCAATATCTTGCCAATCAGTAGGCAATGCGGAGAGTTGTTGTTCAATTTCTTGATAATCGCGCACATCCAGTTTCAGGGGATAGAACGCATCGCCTAATTGGCTTTTAAGGGCCTGAAGCCGCTCATCCCGACGGCCGGTACCGATGACTTTATGACCCTGTTTGATGAAATGCTTAGTAATTGCCTCACCGAATCCTGAGGTTGCACCAGTGACTAAAATAATCATGCTTGCTCCATAAAGAAATAGGTTATCGACTTACCATAGCACTCATTCTTATCGGCTGCTCTATTTTTGCTTTACAAAATATGGCGTTCTCTGCAGGGTAAGGGGCTCTTAGGATTTCTATAACTTGGTATAGGGCTTGCAACCCATTTTTATTTATCATTAAGGAACATTCATGCGTTATGCCATTAGGGCCGCATTTTTCGATTTCCCCGCTCGTCTAGCTGATCCCGCACAGGCAAGCGGTCATGCGCGCTATATAGAAGAGGGGGTGTTACTGATCGATCACGGTAAGATTGTTCAGTTGCTGGAATGGGAAGAGCGTACGCAGGTCCCCGATTGGGAAGAGTATGAGTACCTTGATCTGCGTGGAAAGATTATTTTCCCGGGTTTTATCGATACGCATATTCATTTTCCACAGATAGGTATGGTTGGCTCTTGGGGTGAGCAACTTCTTGAGTGGTTAGAGGAGTATACGTTTCCCGCTGAAATCGACTATCAAGACCGTGCGTTCGCTACAGAGATGGCCGCGAAATTTCTGGATCAATGTCTCGAGAATGGGACGACGACCGCGTTAATTTTTGGATCGGTACATGAAGGGTCGACCGACGCGCTGTTTGAAGCCGCTGAACATCGAGAAATGCGGATCATTGCTGGGAAAGTGATGATGGATCGGTTTGTCCCCGACGCGCTCTGTGAGAAGGTCGCCGAGAGTTACCAGCAGACCAAAAACCTCATCGAACGTTGGCATAATAAAGGTCGGCTTAGCTATGCGCTCACTCCACGATTTGCGCCGACCTCGACCCCCGAATTACTCGCGGCAGTTGGGCGACTCAAACGAGAATATCCCGATGTTTGGCTACAAACTCATCTCAGTGAAAATCCGCAGGAGATAGCTTGGGTGAGAGAGCTTTTCCCCGACCAACAAGATTATCTCTCGGTCTACCATCATTACGGCCTAACGGGTCCACGTAGCGTGTTCGCACACTGTTTGCACCTAGAGGAAGCGGAGTGGCAATGTTTAGCGCGCAGCGATTCTGCGATTAGTTTCTGTCCGACTTCCAATCTGTTCTTAGGCAGCGGACTGTTTAATCTACGTAAGGCGCATCAACATAATGTTAAAATAGGGATGGGGACCGATATTGGTGCGGGGACGAGTTTCTCATTACTCCGTACGCTCTCTGAAGCTTACAAGGTTCAACAGCTCCAGCATTACGCGTTAACCGTTGCGGAAGCGTTTTATCACGCGACCCTAGGCGGGGCTGTATCATTATCACTTGACGATAAGATTGGGAATTTTCTACCTGGGAAGGAGGCTGATTTTATCGTCATTGATTGTGCAGTCACGCCGCTACAAACTCTTAGGCAGGCACGCTGTCGCGATATTTGGGAACGTTTATTTGTATTGATGACCCTAGGCGACGAGCGAAATATCCGTCAAACTTGGGTTAATGGGCGTTGCGCATTCCAACGCCACAATAATTGAGTGGGGTGGTCCACTAGCCTAGTGGGCCGCCTTCGATCGTTTCACACATTCCAGCCAAGATACGTTCACCCGTCTCATGACGAAGTTCTTGATACCAAGCCTCAGTCTGCTGTGGATCCTTTGCATGGGTGATCTCGCACCGTTTGCGCGCTTTAAGCACTAAATCGCGAGTACGTACCGTCCGGCGCTGCTGGTAGCGGCGTAGGCTATCTTCAATCCCCAAGGAATGGCTACCGATGATCTCTGCCAGCACCACGGCATCCTCAATAGCCGCACAGCCTCCTTGGCCGATATCGGGGGTGGTACTGTGTGCCGCATCGCCGAGTAAGGCGACGCGGCCTTTGACAAAGGTATCGAACGGTTCGATATCATGGATCTCTACCCGGTTAGTGGTCATCGGATCGAGTACCCTAATAAGCTGTTGTACCGCGGGGCACCAGCCTGCAAAATACCTTTGCAAATCATGTCGTAGGGTAGCTCTGTCTTCAGGTAAGCCTGTAGGGAGTGGCACATCAAAGAAGAAATAAAATCGGTTATTACTCACCGGCATCAGTGACACGCGTTTACCTTCGCCAACAAACGTTGTCCATTGTGCAGCGGGGGCAATAGCTTCATCTATGCCGACCAGTCCATTCCAATTTACATATCCCGCATAGCGGCGAGGTAAACTTTCCTCTAAAACATAATGGCGAGCGACTGAATGGGTGCCATCTGCCGCGATCAGGAAGTCACCTTGCGCGTGAGTCCCATCATCGAAGGTTACTGTCACGCCCTGCGGGTTTTGATCGATTGCGGTCAGGCGTTTGCCAAACTGAATGCGCTGCTTACCGTAATGGTCGATAAGCATATTTTGTAACTCGGCTCTCACGACGGGATAGGGTTTTTCACCCACCCGCTGAATTAAAGGAGTCATACTAAATTGGGTCAACGGGGAGCCCTGTTGGTAGTCTAAACATACGGTGGAAGGATGGGGCTATGACTATTATAAAGTAGAGATAAAACCGGGGCGTATCTCAACGAAAATGGCCTGTCTGCATCAAGCTTCGCAGATCAAGTTTGTGTCATTACCGCTGAGCACAGCGCAACGCTTCATCCGTTACAACAGTAAGTTACCTATAGTGGTTTATGCGCCAAAGGGAATAGATGTTAATTATCGTATTTGGCAAGCGAGCCCCGAGATTGCTGCTGCGGCACGTAAATAATAGAGCGCCTTAAGGCGCTCTGGAAGGTTTTATTGTTGGCCGAGGATCTGAGTGACCTGTGACGCGGTCACTTTTTCCTGTTTGCCCGCGAAGCGGCCACGCACATAGTTGGTCAACTCTGCGATCTCACTATCGGTCAACGTATGACGGTAGCCAGGCATCGACCATGAAAGATGACCGATGGTTTGTGGTGTCTGCGCCCCTTGCCCGATGACCTGTACGAGGTTAGCCGGATTATCCGCCATTACGGCTAAATTATTACGTAGTGCAGGGATAACGTCGGCGGTTCCTTGGCCGTCTTTACCATGACAGGTGGAGCAATAACGAAGATAGTGATTGTCTGGGTCTGTTACTGTGGCTTGTACGGATGTCGGCGTGTTTGGACGTCCTTGCTGTAAAGAAGCCAGATACACGCCTATTGCCTGCGCATCCTCATCAGTCAGGTATTGAGTGCTATGGGTGATAACCGGGGACATCGGCCCAGATACCGCGCTGCTAGTGTTGTGTCCCGTCTTAAGTAATAACGCCGTTTGCTGGGCATCGTAGGGCAGATGACGGAGAGAAGGCGCATACCATCCCTCAATGTCTGCACCTGCAAGGTAATCCTCACTTGCGGAGGTCGTTCCTTTTTCTTGCATCATCCAGCCACGGGGTGTATGACACGCACCGCAATGACCGGGGCCTTCTACAAGCCATGCTCCACGCTCCAAAGGTGTTTCGTTTTGAGTTGTAGAAACGGCGTCCTTTTGCTGTGGCGCGTTGAAGATATTCCAGACTCGTAACGGCCAGCGCGCAGCAAGATACCAAGGGATATCATTGGAACGGTTAGGAAGGTTAGCCGCAGGCACGCCTTGCATAAAATAGGTATAAAGCGCATGGATATCGTGATCACTGAACCGCGCGTAGGCGGTATACGGCATAGCGGGATAGAGAAGATGCCCATCTTTTGCCACGCCTTTACGTAAGGCTTGTGAAAACTCGGCCTCACTATAACCGCCTATACCATACTGTTTATCTGGACTAATATTGGTCGAGTAGAGGGTACCGATGGGTAGCGTAAACTTCACCCCACCAGCATAGGGTTTGCCACCCTCCTGGGTATGACAAGCCATACAATCCGCCGCACGTGCTAGATATTCACCCTGAGTGATCAGGGTGTTATCGGGTGCTGCGTGGCACTGTAACGAAAGGCCTGCGAGAGCCGCTAATGCCCATAACCGTTTCATGATGACTCTCCCTGTGGCCCAACTAATTCGTTTACGGCACGCCAAGCTTGATCGATGGCAGCGTGTGCATAAGGACTCCAGTCTGAATCCGAGTTAGCAATAGCGATAAGACCGAATGGCTGACGCGCAGTTTTAATTAGCGCTTCTGCTTGCTCTTCGTCGTCAAACATCGTGTTAACAATATACGAATAGCCATGTGCCCAACGATTTACCGTAATTCCGAGAATATCTTTCTCATGATCGAATCCAGCTTGGCCTAGCATTCCCTGTAATTGGTCGCGGACCATAGTTTCAAAGGTACTGAATGGCGTACCGAGTAACCAGGCACGCCCTTTACGAGACTGCTCTCGGTTCGATAAGCCACTACCGGCGAGTGTTGGAACATGGACCATATGAAGACAGATAGGCTTATCGGGATCACGGGGGTGGCGGTAATCGCCCATATCAACCGGGAAGTCGAGTTTGACCATACTGAACGGGGCAGCCGGTGAATAGACATCATGTACCCCGAGCTGTTGGAAGGATCGCCATTGGCGTATCACCACATTACAGTAAACTAAAGGCGCTTTAACGTTTTCATGTAGCGCCGCTTTCTGCGCCTCAGGAAGAGTGGGGATTAGCCAAGGAATGATCATGTTGTAGCAGGCCATCACCACATGAGACGCCGATACTTTATGTAATTCCCCTTGCTGGAAATAACTCACTTCAGCGGCAGATTCATGCTGAGCGACGTTAACGACCGTGCTGTTTAAGCGTAAATTGACGTTATGGTCAGGCCGGTCAAGCTGAGCATAATCGAATTGCGCGGTAACACAGTCGTGCATGGTATAACCCGGCGCAACCTGTGGAATGAGGCGACGTACCATCATCCGTGCCAGTCCTGCGTTACCATCAGGGAAGTGATAGATATAAGGATCGCTTAACTCAGCTTGATCCTCAGGATCGAGGGGAGGAAGTCCCATCCCCTCAAAGCCAGGCAGTCCACAGAGTTGTGCATCATTACAGGCCGTCGCATCAATCCCCACTGCCTGAAAATCATTGGTCATCTGTTGGAAATAAGCGATCGCCGTCTGAGAAAGCCCAACTTTGTCCTGAAGGAATTCGAGATAACTATGCTTAGCGAGCCAGGCGAGTTTCTGCTGAGTATCCATACCCGGTAGATAATCTTTGGGCAGTGTATGCAGCAGGATTAGGGCTTGGCGATCGGCAGAGGAAAGCGGAAAATCATTAATATAGTCGGCGATAGGACGGCCATTACGACGATTGGCCGGGATATCATCGGCCACAACGCCATCGGGATCGCCACTTACCAGTTTATCTTCACCAAAATGCGCCTTATCGAAATAGACTCCACGGCTTAGATTCAGATCGGGATAAAAATTAACGTCAAAGTCTTTCGCCATCTGCTGAATATCGACATTTAACGATTTCAACAGCGCTAACACGACAGGGCTGTAGATATGGGTAGGCGATTGGAAAGATTCACTGCCGCCGTAACCAATAATCGTGCCTTCTGGGGTTGAAAACTCATTACGCTTGGCATGGCCACCAAAATCGTCGTGGTTATCCAGCAATAGGATCCGCTGGTCCTTGCCTTTTTTTTGCTGCCAAAAGAGAGCGCTGGCTAATCCGCTAAGCCCAGCCCCGACAATCACGAGATCATAATGCGCTTCTGGCTGCAATTTTGCTACGGCAGGGATAAGCCCCTCACGACCTATCTTATGGGCCATCTCAAATGAACCGGGGTGGTTTCCGCGCATTCCCATGAGGGCGGGTGGGTAGTAGCGATCTTCTTTACCACTTATTGCGGCATAGCTTAACTTCAGAGGTGTTAGGCCTGCGGCTAACGTGATAGCCGTCCCGTTCAAAAAATCACGCCGAGTGATGGGCATGTCATTCTCCATTGCTTTTATTGTTTTACACTTTTATGCGAGCAAGGGTACAGATTTTCCTCGTATGCTGCCACGCTAGTGAGTAATAACCGTGATGATTGATTAAAAATAAGCCGTAAATTTCCTTCACGATTCATCAAGATAAAATGGGACCGTTTCACTAAAAATATGCAGGGCCTATGTTAACGATCACACGAATAAACACGTCAATACTGTTTGTTTAGCGTCTAATAGCTAAAGACTTTTTTCAATTACGTTAATTTTATTAAGGAGTTATCCATGACACGTAAAGTTGCACTCATCACTGGTGGCAGTCGCGGAATCGGCGCAGCCATCGCGCGTCACTTAGCAGAGCAGGGCTTCGATATTGCGATTTCTTTTGCGCGTAATCAGGCTAAAGCGGATGAGGTTGCCGAGCACATCACAGCATTAGGGCGAAAAATTGCATTAATTCAGGCCGATGGTTCCACCGTTGAGGGTAACCAGCGGGTCATCGCTGAGACCGTTAAACAACTAGGACGCCTTGATGTGCTCGTCTGCAATGCGGGGATCGGTAATGCCTCGAACTCATTTTCTGCTACAAACTCGGTGACTTGTAAAAAGGGGAGCCGGCAATCCGTAAGCTTATGCAGCTTTTCACCCGCCGTCGCTTCCCAAAACTCACCGCCGCAGACTGTGAGTTCACCACTGATCCCACACGAACACCCTAAGCCAAAGAGTGTTGGGCTATGGCTAGAGTTAAGAGGAAAATCGCCGGAGAAGTGACCAGACATTAGGGCACCTATGGTCGAGTATTGCGTGATTTTGCTCATAAACTCTCCGAGTAATAATGAATGATGGGGCTATCGATATAGTGTTCATTTTAGTGTCTAAGCCTAGTACTGCATTGGTGTTAGCGCTAGGTTCATTATCTAGCCGTACTATGGTGGCGAATGCTGTGATAGAGATATTGTTATTAACGATGTTAGTAGAGGTGATCATCAAGCGTTAGATGATGTCCCGTTACTAACTCCGATAACTATGTTTATGAGCTTGGGGACTTAAGTGGATCAGAAGCAACTGTTTTCACAGTGAGATATCACGGCGTAGAAGAGACAAAGAGAATTGAAGAATTCGGTTTATATCCGTGAATCAAAATGTGATGCACAAGTAGACTGTTGGCATTCGCGAAACTCTACAGATATCGTTACAGTGATTAAATATAATTCTCCGGATAGTGTTGTTGTACAGATTTATCTGTAGTCCTAATAACGCACAACTAAATTTCAATTGGAATGATTATCAGAAAAAAATAACTCGTTTCGGGAATCGATGCAAAGCCGCTGACCATCAATAGGCTGATTGGATTAGCCAGAGTTTGTTTTATTGGCTGATGATAGGACTTGGTACTTGTTCACACTAAAGGACTATTTTTCGCTCCACGTAATCTTGGTGCGCATAATGTATATTATGTTAAATAGGATTATTGGGGTATGATGTGCCTATTTTGTAATGTGCTAAAGTCCCCGATTGTTGCTTTCCATACCTGTTCCTAGTATCTCGGTAAAACCTCCATGACTTCGGGTCGCTCAAAGTACTTCGAAAGTATGCAAAGCCGAGGGATTCAACCGGAAGCCTGGGCGCCATTTGCTGAGGGAAAAAACGGTTTATTCCAACATCCGCTATTAACGACGATCAGCCAAAAGTACGGTAAAAGTATCGCACAGGTCGTACTGCGTTGGATCTTCCAGCGAGGTATTGTTTCGCTAGCGAAATCGGTTCGTCAAGAACGTCTACAAGAGAATTTTACTATTCTCGACTTCGAGCTGAGCGATGAAGATATGCTCCAGATTACTGCGCTTGCGAGTTCCTGCTCGAGTTCTGTAAGTCGCGGGGTCAGACAGGCGATGATTCGCTCTCCCGCCTCGGTAGGCGCAACACTGCGAGTGGTACGGGTCAATAGCCGAATATTTAGGCGTTCTTCCAATTGCTTCATCGCATGGCTTAATGCGGACTGCGACACGCCCAACATTCCCGCCGCCTTAGTAAAGCTTCTTTCTCGTGCGACAACCAGAAAAATGTGTAACTCATTAAAGTTCTCTTTAAGCACGAGCCAAACACTATTTGGATCGAAATGCGGCGAATGTAATAATTGCGTAATATCCCATAGGATCTGCGTGACCGGACCTGTTAACTCCTCAGCCCGTACAGTCGGCATCATACCGTCTGGCGTTCGTACAAACAGCGGGTCATTAAAGTACTCGCGCAGTTTTACCAACATGCCACTGACTGCCGGCTGGGTAATAGCAAGTCGATGAGCTGCGCGAGTAACACTACGTTCATCAAGTAAGGCCCCGAAAGCTTTAAGCAGATTTAGATCAAGGTTACGGAGTTCATTTTTCATCTCTGATATTAACCCTTAGATATCCTCATCGACTAAGGCTAAAGGCAGGGAACGCATTTGTCGAATGATGATAATTATTTCAGCGCTTGGATGAGGACTTATTTTTTGCTGCAGTAACCAACCCCACCAGCCAATCTTGGTGACCGTTAATCATCGGGTTTGGCGTGGTTGTCGCTAATGCTTTGGCTGGTCCTCCATTTTGAGTTTCTTGAGTAAGGATCCGCACACGTCCTTGGCTCAGGTCCTCTACTAGCCAAGCATGTAATACGTCTAGACGATCCGCCCGCCCTTCTTGTCCAACCCAACCATGCCAGGATATACGCCCAGGGACTCCGGTACTCGGTAGAACATATTCAGTGACTCGAGATTCAACATGAAAGCCAAAGGTATCAAAATAAAAACGACAGTCTGCGAATAAAGTCTTACTGTCCGGGTTATGGAAACCTGGGTTAGCGGCATTATCATAGTAGTTTGGCCACAATGAAGGGGTGATCAATAGCGGCCAAATATCAGCAGCACTCAGCCCTTCAACAATAACTTCATTTGAACAGAAATTGTCACTAAGACCGGGTAAAAATTTTTCGGGCCAATGAATCGCATTTTGCATTGTGGTGCTCTCTTAGGAGTGATATCGGATGACAAAAGGATGTCAAAACGCGAGAAAAAAGAACAATCAGCATTACTAATAACGACTATTAGCGCTACTGATTATGGGGAGTTGACGAGTGATCGATACGAAGGCATCTAAGAGGGTCGCTTAAGTATTTCCCTCCTTATGCTAACCTCTTTGTTTGTGACGGTAGCTGTCACGTTATCCCAGCTATTACGAACGCAAGTAGTAATAGCTGGCGCTTGTAAATCAAACAGCGTCCAAGCTAAATTACAACCCCTAGCCTAATCTTGATATTCGTAGCCGAGCGTCCATTATGTGGGCCGTTAAGGCGCGTAGACACGGGACGAAGTTAGCGGAAAAATGATCGCTCTCTTGAGCGAGCGCCAAAAATTCCTCCGCTAAGGCTAGCGCTTTATGCCAGGTCGACCCATCAATAGCCGCAATGAGGTTGACTGGGCGTAAAATATCAACGCGTTCGCCCCCCGATTTTGGCGCGAAGCCCATCGGTAACATATCGTAGGCAGGAGCGAGTCTGTAAGGCCGCCCATGGTCGCTAATAAAAGATAAGTTTCCATGATGCATATCGGTATTCCCAATCAATGCACCAAACGCCCAAAGTGTGGCCGCCTTGTCTACTGCCTCTGCCTCGACATAGCCTAACTTGGCGAGGGCTTTCACTAACGTCGGCCAAGGCTCTCTCGCTTTACCGATAAATTCCGCATCAAGCGCGCGCAGTGAAAAGATCCCGATACGGCCTAGCTCCCCAACACGATCGAATCGCGGGATTTCCAAGTAGCGTTGGGATCCTAGCTCAATCATTTCTGTCTCAACGCCCAGAACGCGTAGCGCGAGTTGCTCAGCATGCAGTAGATCACGCCAACGCTCACTCACGGGATTATTCTCCGCCGCGGTAAACTTAACCAGGACATGCCTCTGTTCGCTGAAGGTACAAAACTTAGGCTGTTCTCCCCCCGCCGACGAGCCTGGTAACTCTCCGCGGCTAATTGACTGCGCGAGCTGCGGATAGTGCTGCGATCGCTCGATCGATATCGGCGTAGGCATCGACAGAAATTGGTTTTTTGCCTTCTCACCAATCAGAATATTTCCGACGCTATCGTGACCATAGACGAGCAGAGCACGAATCACCTCATCGTCTTGCCAATGCTCAGGATTGGGGGATAACCCTAATTCGGTCGAATAGGTTGAGGCAAAAGCACGGCCTAAGTATCCTTGAGGACGCATATCAAATAACCACCAAGGAAGTCCGTCGCTATGGATAGTAACGCCATCGGTCTGGTGCATCACAAACCCTTGCGGGTAAACCGGTATTAACTCCCCTAACAATTTGATTTTACCTGCTGAAGAAATTCGATAAATCGGAACAGCATTGAAGCCGCGTGCAGGATGTTTTAGCGCATAGTGAATAGAAGGCCCGGCCCCAATCCTTATGATTTCTTCCTCAAGGCCTTTCAGAGTCCTAGATAAAGTAGGCTGACTAATACCAATTTTATCAATGAGTTGCTTAGCAGTCATCGGCAATACTTGCAGAATACGGCGTAAAGACTCGACACGATTTTGCATAGTAATTCTCCACGATGAATAGCTTTATGAATAGGTTAATGAATAACAATAGTAGCAAAGTACGTGGTAAATATCATCGATATTATGAGCGTTGAGGAATAAACATGATTAGTAAATCTCGCAGTAATACGTTCTTAGGCTGCTCTGATAGTGAGTGATTGCATCGGTAGGCGGATTTTCGATAATTAGGCCTAATAAAAGCTGAATTGCATGATACGGTCTATTTAAGGCGGTCAAACAGAGTGCATAGAAAGGGATGATTTCGCTGCGCTGTGGGTAAAGTTCCATTAGTCTATGGAATAGTGCTTCCGCCTCAACTAGGCGGCCTAAGCAACGAGTCGTGCAGGCAAGACCAAATTCTGCCTCGAAACGGTCTTCATCGTCTAATCTCTGTGCTAACGCCAGTCGGTAGTAGGCGAGCGCCCGATCCTCATTACCTTCTTTATCGTAAGACCACGCAATATGCAGGTACGATTGCCCGGCTGTTACAGGTGAGGTTAGCAGGCCGAAAAGATATCTACGGCTTTGTTCAACATTGCCACGTTGGCGCAGATGTATTGCATAATGAATTAAATGATTATTATACATAGTGGGCTCCTAACGATTAACGCTCTTCTCCCCCTGGTTTAACACAGCTCATGATGCTAACAAAGTATAAAAGCGCAGTCTGAAGATGCTCTCGCCCTCACCCTGCGTTTCCTAGGCTATAGTTGGAGTCATTATTAGCTATTTTACCGTTAAGGATGGGGCAGATGACTAAATCAAAACTAACCATTGAGGTCATTGAGGCTTCGCAAAATAACCTTAAGAATATATCAGTATCATTACCGGTGGATGAGATAACCGTCTTTACGGGTGTCTCGGGATCGGGAAAATCATCGCTAGTCTTTGGTGTGCTCGCCGCTGAATCGCAACGACAATTAAACTTCACGTTTCCTTCCTATCTGCGTAATCGCTTACCACAGTCCGGTACACCGCATGTACGGCATATTTCAGGGCTTTCTACCGCAATTATTGTCGACCAAAAGCCGATCGGCATGAATAGCCGCTCGACTGTGGGAACGGCCACCGATGCCTCACCGCTATTAGGCTATGCTATATTACTTTCTTTTCTGACGCTGCCGGTATGGCATTTATTATTGTCTAGGTAATCACGCGAGGGGGTTGGCGATGCAATTAAAGTTACCGCAGTTAAGGATTTTTTGCGCATTGGTTGAGACAGGAAGTGTGGTACAAGCCGCAAAAAAATGCATTGTGTGCCTTCCAATGTCTCAACACAAATTCGCGAGTTAGAAGAAAGTCTAGCGGTAAACTTGGTCAATCGTGATAAGCAGCGTTTAACCCTCACCCCGGAAGGCCGCGCATTTTATCCCCAAGCTCAAAAACTCCTCCAGCAAAGTGAAGAGTGCCTGAATTTCTTCAAACCTGACTCACTGCACGGTCATTTACGTCTCGGGGCTTTAGATGTGGCTATTAACGACCATTTACAGCGAGTCATGGTTGACTTCATGGAGGTGCACCCAGACGTGACCGTGTCACTTTCCTGCCGCTCTTCTCTACCGCTCATGGATCGACTACTGGCGGGAGAAGTCGATATGGTGTTGGTCGACGGCCCCGTAACTCATCCTGTATTAGCGAGTCAGCTCTTCGCCCCCGAAAGCCTAAGTCTGGTCACCCACTGTGCGACGATGGCAGAGTTTGCTGAGCGTGTTGCGCAGCTCAGCTTGTATACTTTCGGTGAGCATTGTTTTTATCACGTCTTGATTGAAGACTGGTTAGCCCATCAGCAGTTACAAGCTCGGCAGCGTTGTGATATCGAGTCTTATCCATTAATCCTCGCCGCTATTCATCAGGGGCTTGGCTTTACCGTGATGCCGCAGAGTTTTATCGACAACCACCCTCAAATCGCCGGATTACAGTGTTTTCCGCTTACCGATATCTCAGCGTGCGATATCTACCTTGTATGGCGTCGCTACACGACATCACCGGTGGAGAAAGCGTTCCTTAGCATAAACGCAGGCCACTAGGTTTATATTTTGTTAAATTAGTTGTGAAAATGTAAATGGTGAACCATGCTCTAAGAACCCCCCTCTGCGGTTTAGGAGCAAGATATGCCGTCATATGCTGAACGTCGCCCTTCTCGGGTCGCTCACTTTTTCTTTACATTACTCAACCCAGCTGCTTATGGCGCGTTTGTTAGTGGCATGATCTTCGATGTGATTTATTTCTCTACTCAAGAGATATTCTGGGTTAAGGCCGCGAGCTGGTTAAACTTCTTCGGTCTACTTTTTGCTATCATCCCGCGACTCATCAACCTGTATCAGATTTGGATCTCTCGTTCGCTTCCCCAATTGTTTGCCGAGCGTCGGAGCTTTTGGCTCAATCTTGTCGCGATAGTATTGGCTATCTTCAACGCATTTATACATAGCCGCGACGCATGGGGCGTAATGCCAGCAGGCCTTATCCTCTCCCTACTCACTGTTCTTTTCTTAGTCATTGCCGTGATTAACCAAGCGGTGAGTTCGACTCACCAACAGGAGGTTCGCTAATGATTGGACATAAAGTAGGATTTCTCTCTTGCTGTATACTGTTAGCCGGGTGTGATAATAGCGACTCGACCTCGATCTCTGAGCAAATGGGGCCTTCACCAAAACTCGATCAGCCTAGCGCCTTTCTTATTCCGCCGATTAGCGTGCCAGATAAAGCAGCATGGCCGGAGGGACAGCAGCCTCGGGTTGCAGCCGGGTTAAAAGTCGAGAGTATCGCGGAAAACTTGGCCCATCCACGGATGGTCTATCGTCTACCGAATAACGATATTCTCGTGGCAGAGTCTAATGCGCCGAGCAGCGAAGCGACGACAACACCTAAACAGCTAATATCGGGATTAGTGAAAAAAAACTCCGGTAAAGGTGACAAAGGCGGTAATCGTATTACCCTATTGCGCAAGGACAGTGCAGGTCACTGGCAGCAGCATGTATTCATTCAAAATCTCAACTCTCCATTCGGCCTCGTTTTAGTCGGCGACCAACTGTATGTTGCCGATGCGGATGCATTGCTCGTCTTCCCTTATCAGTCGGGGGAGACTTCAATTGCTAACCAAGGCAGAGTGTTAGCAGATTTACCCTCCACTATTAACCACCACTGGACGAAATCCCTTACGGTGTCACCTGACGGCAGCAAATTATATGTAGGGGTCGGGTCGAACAGTAATATCACCGAAAATGGCCTCGAGGCCGAGTATCGCCGCGCGAATATATTGGAAATCGATCGTCAGAGCGGAGCCAGCCGTATTTACGCAAGTGGCTTACGTAATCCAACCGGGGTCGCTTTCGATCCGACCACTCATCAACTCTGGGCAATCGTTAATGAGCGTGACGAAATTGGGGCCAATCTGGTCCCCGACTATCTAACGCAGGTTAAAGAGGGTGGCTTCTATGGCTGGCCGTATAGCTATTTTGGCCAACACGTCGATCGTCGTGTTCAGCCACCAGCGCCTGATAAGGTGGCCAGCGCGCTGGTTCCCGATTACGCGCTAAGCTCGCATGTTGCGCCATTGGGCATGCAATTTGCCCAGGGTAGCCGACTGCCGGGCTTTGCACCGCAAGGGGTGTTTATCAGTGAACATGGCAGCTGGAACCGCAAACCGCTTAATGGTTATCGGGTTAGCTATGTACAATTTTCACAAGGTAAACCGGTCGGCCAGCCTAAAACCGTGGTAGAGGGCTTTGTCTCCAATGACCAGAAGCAGCTGTACGGCGCGCCGGTGGGATTGACACTAGATAATCAAGGGGCGCTAATCATCGCCGATGACGTTGGAAATCATGTCTGGCGGGTCAGTGCCGCACAATGATTTACGCTTGCAATTATAGGGGGAGCATCGCATCATGCTCCCCCTTTTTGAATTAGTGGAAATTCGTTGTGTCGCAATTAGATAATGCTTTTCTGGCCTCTATTCTTGACGAAGTTCGGCCTCTATTGGGACAGGGTAAAGTCGCAAGCTACATTCCCGCGTTAGCTAATGTTGCCGCAGATCAACTTGGCGTTGCCGTTTGCACGCATGATGGGCAGCTATTTACTGCAGGCGACTGCGCAACGCGATTTTCCATCCAATCTATCTCAAAAGTTCTCTCCCTGACGATTGCCATGACCCGCTACCCTGAGCAAGAGCTATGGCGGCGCGTCGGGAAAGATCCTTCCGGCCAACCGTTCAACTCTTTATTACAGTTAGAAATGGAGCAAGGGATCCCTCGTAACCCGTTTATCAACGCGGGTGCGCTAGTCGTCTGCGATATGTTACAGAGCCGTCTCTCGGCGCCACGCCAGCAAATGCTCAACCTCGTCCGCCGATTAAGTGGCGTCGACGATATTCACTATGACCGACAAGTGGCCAGTTCGGAACTGGCGCACTCCGCTCGTAACGCGGCCATCGCATGGCTAATGAAATCGTTTGATAATTTTGATAACGACGTGAATACAGTACTGGAGAACTATTTTCATTATTGTGCGCTATCGATGAGTTGCGAAGAGCTGGCACGCTGCTTCCGTTATCTGGTTTCCCCAGAGTTATGTAAGGTTTTGTTCAGCCATGAACTTAATCACCGTCAGATCAGTCATATCAATGCCCTCATGATGACTAGCGGAATGTATAACGCGGCGGGAGAGTTTGCATGGCGCGTTGGATTACCGGCAAAATCAGGAGTGGGTGGAGGGATTGTTGCAATCGTCCCGGGGAAGATGAGCATCGCCGTATGGTCGCCAGAATTAGATCAGTTCGGAAACTCTCTCGCCGGTACCGCAGTGTTAGAACATATCTCTGACCGATTGGCTTTTTCTGTTTTTTAGTTGGAATTTTTGTGGTTAAGCACGCGAACGCCTGATACAAGGCCTCGTATCTTCTTAATACCTGCACCTAAGTGGAATAAGTATGAAAACAATTATCGATGGCGTTTTAAACTTCCAAAAAGAGATTTTTCCTGAGCGTGAGGCACTTTTTCGCAGCTTAGCATCGAGTCAAAAACCTAAGGCACTGTTTATTTCTTGTTCGGATAGCCGCTTAGTCCCAGAGCTCGTCACTCAGCAAGAACCCGGACAGTTATTCGTGATCCGTAATGCCGGGAACATTGTTCCTTCTTTCGGACCGGAGCCAGGCGGTGTATCTGCAACGATCGAATATGCGGTCATGGCCTTGGGCGTTACCGATATTATTATCTGTGGGCATTCTAACTGTGGCGCTATGTCGGCCATTGCCAGCTGTGCCTGCTTAGATACGATGCCTGCTGTTGAACATTGGCTACGCTATGCCGACGCCGCTAAAGCCGTTGTCGAGAAACAAGAGTACTCAACGCCGGAAGATAAACTTCACGCGATGGTCCGTGAAAACGTGATTGCACAGCTTAACAATATCAAAACACACCCTTCCGTCGCTGTAGGGCTTCGTAATAAGAAAATCACGCTGCATGGCTGGGTTTACGATATTGAAAGTGGTCAGATCCACGCATTAGACCAGCATGGCGAGAATTTTGTTAGCCTAGCGGATAATCCTGATACCTATTTCGAATAACTCGTCCTCGTCTTCCCAACCGAAGCGCTCAATTAAAAATTGCGTTGCCGCCTCTACACCCGCTGCAGAAATCGTATGTACCAGCTCGGGTTCTGTCATCACCTGGCAGGCTATGCCGTACTCATTGAGCGTTGACTGTGCGGCAAGCGTCTCTTGCACCGGCACCACGTCGTCTGCCTCACCATGGATAAGTAATACTTCGGCGGTGGTCGAACGTGCCAGTGTCGGTGTGTCGATTAAGCGGCCCGAAAACCCGACGACGCCGATAACGTTGTAGTCGCTACGCAGAAGAAGATCTAATGCAATCATGGTGCCCTGCGAAAAGCCCACAAGGACAATTTGGTCATGCTGCGCATCGATCTTATGCTGCTTAAGAATATCATCCAGAATATTATCGATCGCATCGCGCGCCGCCGCCAACCGTTGTACACGATTCTGCGGGGTAATATCGGCAAGGCTAAACCATTGAAAGCCTAAACCCGCCTCACAAAGCTCTGGCGCGTTCGGCGAGGCATACTGCAGTCCAGGTAATGTCCCTGCCCAGAATTCACCTAATCCTTTCAAATCATTGCCGTCGCTACCGTAACCGTGCAATAAAATTACCAACTGTTTCATTAAAAACCCTTTATCAAGATTGCGAGATCACCGCGCGTGCCGCTTGTCGACTCTCTTCTGCGCTAAGCAATCGCAGGTTTCCGTGTTGCATTTCATAAACACGATCTGCGACATCAAAATAGTCATCATCGTGACTAATAATAATGAGCGTTTTTCCTAACTTTTGAAGCCAAGGCAATAATTCACGATAGAAGTACCGCCTAAACTGCGGGTCCTGCTCGGCTGCCCACTCATCAAGAAATAGGATATCGCGTTTTTCAGCCATAGCAAGGAGTAACACGATACGTTTACTCTGGCCAGCCGAGAGCGCTAAGGTACTGAGTTGATGATTGTTAAGGGTAATTTTCTTCTCTAACTGCAGGCGGCATAGCCATTCGGCGGCGAGCTGAGTATCCTCTTCGTCGGGTTCGAGAAATAACGTATCGAACAGATAAGGCTTAGTAAACACAACCGAGAAAAACGAACGAAGTTGTGTCGTGGGGATCGGCTGCTGATCACAATAAGCTTGGCCCTGCTGCGTGGGATACAATCCGGTTAGCATCAAACTTAACGTCGATTTTCCTGAGCCGTTGGCACCGATAATAAATACCGTTTCCCCCCGACTCACCGTCATTGATATCGGCCCGACTTGAAACGCGCTTTGCGGGTACTGCCAGGCTATATTTTCCCAACGCAGTTGCTGCCAACTTTCTGGTGGAGCGTACTGTTCGCCCGAAGGTTGTGCCACTTGTGGTAGCACTTCATTAATTTTTTTATACGCCAGCTCGCCCGCTAACAGCGTGGGGTAAGCGCCTATTGCCTGTAGTAATGGCGTGCGTAGGAATAAAATGGTCAAGGAGAATGAGGTGGCGACTGACATCGAGACCCAATTTTGAGTCCCGGAAATAAGGAATATCACGGCGATAAGGCCGAGCATCATGATATTCGACCAGTTAATCGCAGAGAGATGATAGCTGTCTGCTTTGATAATATTACGCTTATAGCCTTGTGCCGCCGCTTGGTAGGTGTGCTTATAAAAGTGCTGCGCGCGTACGGGATTAAGGGCAAGCTCTTTGCGCCCCTGTATCACTACCTGAAAAGAGGATTGCAGATCGCTCTCGAAGCCACGAACTTGAGCGATGTGTTGGTAAACCTTACTCACCATCTGGTAACCGAGGGTAAAGGTGACTAACAACCATAAAACCGTGATCAGTAAAACGGGTAATGAGAGATAGCCCAAGTAGCCGATCGCCACGATCGCCAAGACAACACCTTGGATCAGTTCGGGTAACCGCACAAAAGCTAATGTGATGTTGCGGATGTCTGGTCCCAATAATGCCAATAGCTCACCCTCACCTTTTGCCTCCAAGCTGGCGATCGGCGTATGCATCATCTGCCAAATCATCGCTGAGCGTTTATGCCAGATGAACTGATGCCCCAGTGTCGTCAAGCTCCACTGTGCGCCAAGTGTGGTGGCTAATAAGAGGATCAGCAACCCCAGCATCTTAGCGAGCCCAAGGGCTAGCGACTGCTCGGTTAATAGCCCATGATTTATCCATGAAATAATTGCAATGCCCAGCGCTGCGCTCACTAAATTTAGGAGAACGATCGCGATGAATGCTAGAAAATGTTGCCGAAGAATCGTTGTCAGTAGTTGCATGGTTGAGATCTATCTGTGGGCGCGAGTAAGCTGAGCGAAATAGCTTGAACTAAGCGTAATTTACGTGAAGGAGTTCCTAGGGCTGGCATAACGTTCCGAATGAGTCGATGATTAGACGAAGAGCTGGCGTAGTGCCGACAATACTAATGCAAATATCTCTCATTTGCATTAGTATTAATCGATTAATGGTCAAGCAAGAGATAACATGTTAATCGCTATTTCCCCAGCTTTGGTCGCACGCTTTACCTACTCGCGGATCCCTCTTCGCGAGGATAAAGACTTGCACGCGTTACAGTCTGAGAAACCACGACCGCGCTTTCCAGTTACGTGCTTTTTATCCGCTTGACCGTTGCACCATATCGAAAAATTAATGGATGTATTGTGACTACCTCTAAACATTATTCCCCGCAGCCTTGCTTTCATGTTCACCAAGCAGGTATGCAGGTTGCAGGCCGCACTATTTTGCAGCCAATCACTCATACCTTTACACCGGGTCGCGTCACCGGATTGATTGGCCATAACGGTTCGGGCAAGTCAACGCTGATCAAGTTACTGAGTCGGCAGAACCCCCATTACAGTGGGCAGATAACCTGGCAGGATCGACCTATCGAGCAATGGCCCGCGCGTGAGTTTGCACGCCAAGTCGCCTACCTTCCCCAACAACTACCGCCTAGTGAAGGGATGACTGTCAAAGACCTAGTGACATTAGGTCGCTATGCGTGGCATGGCGCGCTGAAGCGGGTGAGTCAACAGGATCATGACAAGGTCGATGCCGCAATAAAGAGTGTCGACCTTAGTTGGGCGAGTGACCATTATGTTGAACAACTTTCAGGGGGAGAGCGTCAGCGTGCCTGGCTTGCTATGTGTGTTGTACAAGCGAGTCATTGTCTTCTGCTGGATGAACCCACGTCTGCACTGGATATAGCCCATCAAAAAGACGTGCTGCAGGTCATTCATGATCTATCGCGAAGCCATCATCTCACTGTGATCATGGTGCTGCACGATATTAATATGGCTGCACGCTACTGCGATGAATTCTTAGCGTTACGTCAGGGTGCGACGATTTTTAAAGGCGATGCGCAGGCACTGATGACCCCCGAGCAACTATCGACCATCTATCACGTTCCGATGGGCGTCGCTCGTCCCGATCCGACTTTGCCGCCGATAAGCTATGTCAAATAATTATAATCCTCTATCGCGACGCCACTTTCTGCGCTACGGCTTAGGCTTAGGTGCGGCGTGTAGCCTTTCCTCGCCAGCGCTAGCCGTTACAGACTCTGCGCCTCGTATCGCTGCGTTAGACTGGACCGCGGTAGAACTCATCGACGCATTAGGATTAGCGCCTGTTGCAGTCTGTGACATCGCGAACTATCGCCAGTGGGTTGTGACACCGTCACTTCCTGCAGAGACTATCGAGCTTGGATTACGTAACGAGCCTAACCTTGAAGTGTTAGCGGCACTACGCCCGGATATGATGATTGTCCCGCAATACTCAACCTTGCCGGACGCTCAGCTTGCGCAATTCGCAGAGGTGTTACGTTATCCTTTTACGCTCCCCGGACAGACGATCCTGACCGTTGCCCATAATAATTTACAGGCTCTCGCTCAGCACTTACACCGCGAATCCTATGCCCAGCAAGCCATAGCTCGCTGGGAGTTGGACATGGCCGAGTCTCGTCAACGGCTTAGCCACTGGCACGGTAAGCGTCTCTTGCTGTATAGCTTTTTAAGTCCGCGCCAAGTGCTCGTCATGTCTCCGAGCAGCCTATTCGGCGAAGTGCTCTCTATGCTCAATTTAGAGTGTGCTTGGCAAGGCAGCGCCAATGCATGGGGAAGTTCGGTAATCGGTGTGGAGCAGCTCTTCCCGGTGCAAACCGATATTGCCATTGAATTTCAGCATGGTGAGCGAGGGGCGACCCGCTCAGGCCTGTGGGAAAAGATGCCGTTTATGCAGCAGGGCAATCATTATCAAGCCTCAGGTGCATGGATGTACGGCGGATTGCAGGCTGCACGACGTTTTACTTATCAACTGGTTCATCTGTCAGGGCTTGAGCATGACTAAATTCAAGGCACGCGGCGTCTTCAGCGGTCTATTAGCCATCACTGTATTTCTTATGGTGAGTAATAGTTATCATTTGGTACACAGTAATGCTGCACACCCCGGGATGGCGATGCTGCTAATGACGCAAAGCTACTTACCCCGCGCGTGTGTCGCACTTTTAGCAGGCGCAGCCTTAGGCCTCTGCGGATATTTAGCACAACTCGTGCTGAAAAATCCACTCGCCGAGCCTTCTACGCTGGGGATCGCTTCTGGCGCCCAATTAGGCACTACGCTCGCGCTATTCTTAGGTGTTTCGACTTGGATGAGTCAGGGTTTTGCTCTCGCCGGTGGGATGGTCACAACGGGTATCATTTATCTGTTGAGTCGGCGACGCGGCATGGCTCCTCTAACCTTGTTATTGACGGGAATGGTGCTAGGCCTATTTTGCTCGGCAATAGAGAATGGCGTTGTTTTATTCAACCATGAACAGATGCAGTCCCTGTTTATCTGGAATAGCGGTAATCTCGCACAGAACGATTGGTCGGTAGTATTCTCTTTACTCCCCGTGTTATTCCTCATCGTGGTACTCGTCTTCCTCGCTGCCCGGGCGTTAGCCTTACTCCAGCTTTCCGATGATGTGGTCGATAGCATGGGGGGAAATAGTAGGCTCTACCGCTTGATGGCTTTGGGACTAATGGCAATATTAGCCGCCTGGACGGTTAGCCAAGTCGGCTTGATCAGCTTTATCGGTCTATTTGCCCCACAGATCACCCGGCTCTACCCACGGCTTTCCCTCCGCCAGAAATGCCTTCTCACGATGGCGCTAGGCAGCAGTCTATTAGTGTTATGCGATCAGTTGGCGTTATACGCCGAGTCATTGCAATGGCAAATTAGTGCAGGCAATATCACGGCGATTGTGGGGATCCCGGTGATGTTGGGGATCATCATTAAGGCGCGTTTTCCTCATCCGCCTCAGCTGTCACAGACCACTTATGCCCATCGTCGCCTCTCCCATTTCGCGAAAGCGGCTGTGCTGATTGTGGGTATTCTTTTAGTATTTGTCGCGTTTACCTTAACGCACACCCAACACGGCTGGGGCTTTAGTCTGGATGACCCCTATCGATTACGTTGGCCAAGAATGGTTCTTGCTTTGGGCTGCGGGGGATTATTAGCGAGTGCCGGGGTGATTTTGCAGCGCTTGACCAGCAACCCCCTAGCGAGCCCTGAAGTGTTAGGGATTAATAGCGGAGCGGCCTGCGCGGTCGTGTTACTACTCGTATGGCTACCCTCTGCAAGTAGTCTACTACTCTTTCCCGCGGCAATGCTTGGCGCGTTAATAAGCTTAGGGATTATTCTATTCTTTGCGGTCACCGCGAGTGATCAAACGAGTAAAATCCTGCTAGTCGGTACGGCGTTAGGCACTTTTTCACTGGCTCTAATCACCCTATTTTTAGCCTCTGGTGCGCCGAACAGCAGCGTTATAATTAGCTGGCTCTCCGGCTCTACATGGGGGACGACACCCGATAAAGCCTTAAGCGCCATCGTGGGTTTAGCATTGAGTCTCCCCGTGAGCTTACTCTTCACCCGCTGGCTAACCCTACTCCCGTTGGGGCGCGCCATCGCTTCTTCACGAGGGATATCGCTACGCTTTAGTACGACTTTACTGATCCTATGGTGTGCAATACTCAGTGCGGGGGCAACCTTACTCCTCGGTCCGATGAGCTTCGTCGGGATGCTCGCGCCGCAAGCCGCCCGTTACTTGGGCGTTTATCGCTATGGTAGCAGCTTATGGGTGAGCACGACGTGCGGCGCACTACTGATGCTCGCAGCAGATTTTATTGGTAGAGTGATCATGTGGCCATTTCAACTCCCAGCAGGGATTGTTGCCGTGATCTTGGGTGCACCAGGTCTGCTCGTATTACTCTATAAACGTCGCTAAAGATTAAGGGGCTATCATTAGCCCCTTAAGGTCAGAAGGTTACCGATGTCTTCAGACCCATTACCCACGCATCGGGCGTTTCACTGATGGCACCTGGATTGTGCCAGTACTGCACACTCGGCTGTAGCTGAAACCAGGGGGTAACTTGTAGGCGGTAGAATAGCTCCGCATTAATCGCTGAGCTGCCGATAGGCCAATACCCGGTCTCGCCATAGAGGTCGGTAATCGTCTGTTTCTGCTGCTGATCTTTATTTGCCCAATGTCCGACCTTAACGTAGCTCACCCCTACTCCCACCGCATCGTTGGGTCTCGCGTCGAACGGTCCCCGATAGCGTGCCGAGACGGAGCTCACAAGAGGCAGGCGTAATGTACGCTTATCGCCTAGCCCGACGCTTGCTGAAAGACTCATCCCCCTAAGGGGATCATTACGGTGCTGTGTTATCTGCTGGTTAGCAGCGGCCCAGAGATAATAGGCATTATGCGTTTTGGCATACCCTTGCGGATCACTCGCGCCCCAATATTGACTTACGCCCCGTGCAAGATGGGTTTGTTCTGCATTCGTCCAACTCAAGCCCAGTGTGTAGATGCCAGGCAATTGATTAACTCGGGTCTTCCACTCGGCTTCAACAGGTAAGATAATGCCTTTACTGTGTTGTGTGGAGACGCTCCACGCATGACCACGGCTCGCCGCCTGTGGGTTTTGCTCCATCAACGCGATTTTAATCGCTAATTCAGGCGTCGCCTTCCATTCAAGACTGGTCCCCCATGTGTGGACGTTCCAGTTATTCCACGTCATCGAATAGGCAGATTTCCCGCCACACTGAGAGAGAATTTGAAAATCACACGGAATGGCTTGATCGAAGACCTGTACTTTATTCATCAGTCCGACACGCCAGAAAAGTTGTCCTTCATTGAAACTACGGCCTAAGGTCAACCAGCCCAGACGCGTGATCGACTGGCCGCCCCAGCTCTCCTGAGCGAGATCGGTCATCGGTACGGACTTGTCCTGCAGACGTTGTGTCGCCAGGTTTTCGTTATGGTTACGATTGACGATATTACCTTCCAACACTGCGCCGGAAATTCCGGTGAGCGTTTCGAGATCCTGCACAAAAGTAAACGCAAACTGATCGATATAGGCAACCTTGCGCCTTGTGTCCGCCCCGCCATGGAAATTACTGGCGGTCTGTGAGAGATAACCCAAATTAAAATTCAACCCCTCTTGCGCTAATCGGGGTCTTAGGCCGAGCATATCGCCTAATAAGCCTTCTTCTGTAGGGGGATCGAAACCGAGCACGGTGGGCGTGAAGGGCTCGGCATAAAGGGAGGTTGAGGCAGTCATAGTGGCGACGAGTAACCAGCCGCGAAAGGGTTTAGCATCCATGCAATGTCTCCAAGTCCTTCATGGACTCTCTGATATTCAATTCGGGTTTTTCCAACCCCGTAAGTAGTTAACGACTTTTCTTGTATAGAAATAGCCTATTGATAGCAATCTTTACTTATCACTGTTTCTCAGTGTTTTGACAAAGATCATCTTTAGATAATGAAAAGTTTTCCAACCTCCTATACCCTAGCCTAAATCAGATAGTTACTTCGCTTGCTAACGAAATGGCTCCCCTATGAATGCGTGGCAGAAAAACTTAGTTTCATTATGGATCGGTTGCTTTATCACCGGACTAGGCACTAGTCAGCTATTACCCTTCCTTCCGCTCTATATTTCACAACTAGGCCATTTTTCCACCGCACAGCTCACCCTCTGGTCCGGGGCGGTATTTAGTATTACCTTTTTGGTTTCTGCGATTGTCTCGCCTTTGTGGGGAAAATTAGCCGATAGAAGTGGGCGTAAGCTTATGCTGCTACGAGCTACAGTGGGAATGGCCATCGCGATTGTGTGTCAAGGGCTAGCACAATCGGTCTGGCAGCTGTTTTTATTTCGCGGAGTCATGGGATTAGCTTCCGGTTATATTCCTAATGCCATGGCGCTCATCGCAAGCCAAGCGCCGAAAGGCCGTAGTGGCTTTGCCCTCAGCATGCTATCAACCGCGCAAATTAGCGGTTTTTTATGTGGGCCGCTGTTGGGCGGGTATTTGGCAGATCATATTGGGCTACGCCCAGTCTTTTTTGTCACGACGGGGTTACTGGTGATCAGTACTTTCGTTACGCTCTTTCTCGTCAAGGAATCGGCGAGAGACACCCTTCCTAAGCGTATTGATAAAGGCTCACAGGGGTTCTGGTCAGCGCTCCCCGCAAAACATCTTATTCTCTGCCTGCTGTTTTCAACCTTGGTGGTTCAGCTTTGCAATGGTTCGGTTAATCCAATCCTCTACCTCTACGTTGAACATTTATCTCCGAGTCGTGACGACCTCGCTTTTTTAAGTGGCTTCGTTGCGGCATTACCCGGATTTTCTGCGCTGATCACCGCACCTATATGGGGAAGAGTCAGCGACAAATATGGAGCGCAATGGGTTATTATCACTGCCTCGTTGCTGTTTGCCATTATTTTACTGGCGACATCGTGGGTGGCTACGGTGTGGCAGTTCTCGTTGACTCGCTTATTGATTGGCCTCGCCGATGGCGCGATGTTCCCAGCGATTCAGTCTCTAATCATTGCGTGTTCGTCAACGGCAGTTTCTGGCCGCCTATTCGGCTATAACCAATCGTTTATGAATCTAGGAAATGTGGTGGGCCCTTTACTGGGTGCCATTACCTCGTCATTTCTGGGTATGCAGTGGGTATTTAGCCTCTCTGCACTGATCATGTTAGCGAACGTTGGCGTATTTTATCGAGCATTGTCTAGGACGCCGCTAGTCAGAGAGCAAGATTGATGGGGAGATAAGAAGTCATACATTAATAGGTATCGGTTTCAGTTCAACATAATTATGAATTTTATGTTAGTGAAGGGCTGGAGGTATTGCGCCTATACTGTTGATTAAAAAGAATTTATACCAAAATATGGTCAAGGCATGTTGAAAAAATAATTAATTATTATTAACAATTATCATTAAGTTGTTTAAAATTGTTCACACTTTTTGATAGCTTTTACCAGGGTTAGTTATGCCACAGATTAAAAAAACGTTCTTTAGCCTCTCACTGATCACCGCCTCCCTCTTCGCGCACGCCGCGCAAGCACGTACCGAAAATACCGATGTGTTACTCATTGGTGGTGGGATCATGAGCGCCTCGTTGGGCACTTGGTTGCATGAACTGCAACCAGAATGGAAGCAAACGATGGTGGAACGTTTGGACGGTGTTGCGCAAGAGTCCTCTAATGGCTGGAATAATGCAGGCACCGGGCACTCCGCTAACATGGAGCTTAACTACACCCCGCAACGCGAAGATGGCTCGATCGATATTTCGAAAGCGATCGAGATTAACGAAGCCTTTATGATTTCCCGTCAGTTCTGGGCATCACAGGTACAACTCGGCGCGTTGCAGCAGCCGCGTAGCTTTATCAACTCTACACCACACATGAGCTTTGTGTGGGGAGATAAGAATGTCGATTACCTCACTCGACGCTATGCCGCCTTACAGAAAAGCCCACTGTTCCAAGGTATGCAGTTCTCCACTGATCAACAACAGATTAAGAAATGGGCACCATTAATCATCGAAGGCCGCGATCCGGCGCAAAAGGTTGCGGCGACTTGGACGCCACTGGGTACAGACGTTAACTACGGTGAAATCACTCGCCAGCTCGTCAGCAATTTAAAGAAAGCGCCGGGATTCAACCTAGAGCTTTCGACGCAAGTCACCGAGTTTACCCGCCAGGATGATAATTCGTGGGTTGTCACGGTTGAAAATCGTGCGACCGGCGAAAAACATAGTATCCATGCGAAATATGTCTTTATCGGTGCCGGTGGTGCCTCGTTAAAGCTGCTCCAACAGACGGGCATCCCGGAAGCAGAGAACTATGGTGGCTTCCCGGTAGGAGGTTCCTTCTTAGTGACCGAGAACCCAGCGATTACCGCACAACACACTGCTAAGGTGTACGGCCAAGCCTCTGTGGGTGCGCCACCGATGTCAGTACCGCATCTCGATACCCGCTATCTGGATGGTAAGAAAGTCGTACTATTCGGGCCCTTCGCAACCTTCTCAACCAAGTATCTGAAGAACGGTTCGCTCCTCGATCTATTTAGTGCCACCACTACGCACAACGTGATCCCGATGGCACATGTCGGTGTGGATAACTTCGATCTCGTTAAATATTTAGTCGGGCAAGTGTTGCTCACCGACGAAGATCGATTCAATGCACTAAAAGAGTACTTCCCTGAAGCGAAACAAGCGGATTGGAAACTCTGGCAGGCAGGCCAACGCGTACAGATCGTGAAGAAAGATGCGGATAAAGGCGGCGTATTGAAGCTTGGAACCGAGATTGTGACTGACCAACAGAAGACGATTGCCGCATTGTTAGGGGCCTCACCGGGTGCCTCGACGGCGGCGCCAATCATGCTGAACGTGATCGAGAAGCTATTCCCGCAGCAGGTGAAAACACCGCAATGGCAAGCGCGTATCAAGCAACTGGTGCCGAGTTATGGTCAGAAGCTCAATAGCGATCCGGCTCTCGCCCAGCAAGTCTGGGATCAGACCGCGCAAGTGTTAGAACTTACTCCGCCTCCTCGTATCCAGGCCAATGCTCCAGCAGCTACCCCGGCGCCAGCCTCAACGAACAGTAACCCTGCTCGCGATATGGCGCTATAAAAATACCGCCCTTCAGCCACTGGCTGAAGGGCGGGTTTACTCGGTCGGCGTGGCCAACTGTTGGCGGCGACGTAAACCGGGAAATAGTTTCATCCACACCGCGACCACCACTAGCGTCCCCACTCCCCCGACTACTGCAGCAGGCACCGTACCGACCAGGCTTGCCAGCACACCCGTTTCAAACTCACCAAACTGATTCGACGTATTGATAAAGATAGAATTTACGGCGTTCACACGTCCGCGCATCCCATCTGGCGTATCTAACTGTACCATCGCCCCTCGAATCACCATGCTGACCATATCAAAGCCCCCTAACGCGACCAGCGCAAGAAGCGATAATATGATGTTGTGGGACAAGGCGAACACTAATGTCGCCACGCCAAAGCCAGCAACACAGCCGAACATGATTAAGCCAGTATGTCGTGTGAACACGCGGCGACTGATCCAAATTCCTGTGAGTAGCGCTCCGACCGAAGGTGCTGCACGCAGCGCACCGAGTCCCCAGGGGCCGGTATGAAGAATGTCGTTTGCGAAAATCGGTAACAATGCTGTAACGCCGCCCAATAATACCGCAAAGAGATCCAACGAAATCACGCCGAGAACATCCTTTCGCTCAAAGATGAAATGTAGGCCGGCGAATAGATTTTTCATTGTCATGGGTAGACGCGCTAAGGCAACCGGAACATAGCGCACTGTAGCTATCATGATCAGCGCGACCAAATAACAGAACGCGGCCACGCCGTAGGCGGCTTGCGGGGAATATACATACAGCAGTCCTCCGACCATCGGGCCGGCGATGACCATCGCTTCACGGAAAACTTGATTGGTCGCCATCGCCTTAGAGAGTAGCTGGGCAGGAAGCAACGCTGGAAGCAGTGACGTGTTCGCAGGGCTTTCGACGGCTTTAGCAATCGAGAATAGTGCGACCAAGCCTAGCAGCGCGCTTGTGGATAGCCAAGACAAAAACGGCAATGCGATAAGTCCGACTACCGCGAGCAATTCGATACTTTGGCCCGTAACGATTAAAGTCTTCCGATTATATTGGTCAGCGAGATGCCCAGCGGGCAAGGCTAAGATCACCGAAGGTAAGAATTGCATTAATCCAATCATGCCGAGCATGAAGGCACTATGCGTCATGGCATATAACTGCCAGCTTACTGCCAAGGAGACGATTTGAAAACTCAATGAGGAACAAGTCTGGGCGATGAGATAATGCCTAAAGCCTTGATGGCGGAACGGTGACTGTTGAGGATCTGCGGAATTCACGGCTTGGCTCCACGCTAAGCATGCTGATTATAAGGCTTCAAAGCATAACACACTCTTAACATTAAGGAGCAGAGCCAACGTTGACTCGCCGCGGATAAATATTTGCGCTCTTCTTTCCGCAAAGCGATATTGTCGTCTACGCTTAATAAGGAGCATTGTATTATAAAAATCATGAGGACAGTGATGAGCGATCAAAAGAGAAACATAACAACCACCGATGCGGGTATTCCTGTTGCCAGTAACGAACATTCTTTAACCGTCGGCCCTGACGGCCCCATCGTACTTCACGACCATTATTTAATCGAGCAAATGGCTAATTTTAACCGGGAGCGTATTCCCGAGCGCCAGCCTCATGCTAAAGGTAGCGGCGCTTTCGGGCATTTTGAGGTGACCGAGGACGTTAGTCGCTACACTAAAGCCGCCCTATTTCAGCCAGGGGTGAAAACGGACGTACTGATGCGTTTCTCAACGGTCGCCGGCGAGCGAGGCAGCCCCGACACCTGGCGCGATCCGCGTGGTTTCTCGATCAAGTTTTATACGACCGAAGGTAACTACGATATGGTCGGTAACAATACACCGGTCTTCTTCGTTCGTGATCCGATGAAATTTCAACATTTTATCCGTTCCCAAAAGCGCCGTGCTGACAACAATCTGCGTGATAACGATATGCAGTGGGATTTTTGGACGTTATCGCCAGAATCTGCCCACCAGGTCACCTGGCTGATGAGCGATCGCGGTATCCCGAAGAGCTGGCGTCATATGAATGGCTATTCTAGCCACACCTATATGTGGGTGAATGCCGAGGGTGAGAAATTCTGGGTAAAATACCACTTTAAAACCGACCAAGGTGTGGAGTGCTTAACCCAAGATGAAGCCGATAAGCTAGCAGGTGCGGATGGTGACTTCCATGTTCGTGACCTCTACACCGCCATCTCTGAAGGGAAAAATCCGAGCTGGACCCTTTATATGCAGATTATGCCTTTCGATGAGGCTGATAATTACCGTTTCAATCCGTTCGATCTCACTAAAGTCTGGCCACACAAAGACTATCCATTGATTAAAGTCGGCAAATTGACATTAAATCAAAACCCTACTGATAATCATGCTCAGATCGAGCAAGCAGCATTCGAGCCAAATAACCTGGTTCCAGGTATTGGCTTGAGCCCAGACAAAATGTTAATGGGTCGTATCTTTGCCTATGCCGATGCGCACCGTGCTCGTCTGGGTGTTAACTATAAGCAGATCCCAGTTAACAGCCCTCGTTGCCCAGTCAACAGCTATAGCAAAGATGGTGCCATGCGTATGCAACCCGTTAGCGATCCGGTTTATGCGCCAAATAGTAAAGGAGGATCTGTCGCCGATGGCGAACGTTATCCTACCGATACGACATGGGAATCGCAGGGACAGCTGTTGCGCGCCCCTTATACGCTACATGCCGAGGACGACGATTACGGCCAAGCTAACGCTCTGGTTAACCAAGTGTTAGATGATGCGGGACGCGATCGTTTGGTAAATAATGTCGCGGGGCATTTATTAAACGGTGTAAAAGAACCTGTGCTGTCGCGTGCGTTCGATTACTGGCGTGCTATCGACCAGACGATTGGTGACCGAATTGCCGAACAAGTGAAGCGTTCGCAGTCGTAGTTTGTCGCTTAAATGCCTCGCACTGCGGGGCATTTTTCTATTCATTAAATTTTCGGCAAAATATTATCTCTATTTCTCGAAGAGATCACATTATCCTCGCTCCATTCTTTCTGTAAGCGCTCTCCCATAAGGCTTCTTCGTTTTAGCCACAATCGTATTTATCTCTCACCCCTTTTTTTGGTCTAAAAACAGGCGATTAGTTTGGATAAAATTCTTTTAGAATATCTTCTTTCTTATTTTTAAAAACGTTAAGATCGTCATTATCATCCCTTCCCTTCATATAAATGCCTTTCTCCTTATTGAATTTATTATCTCCAACCATAAATAAAGCCATCAGATAATCAACATCATTAACGCCATTGAATTTTTTTAATGATATAACTTTCCTGTAGCAGGACTCTTCGTAATCACCAACCCTATCCTTCAACATACATTCATGTAATAGCAAAGACGTATTTTTAATTCTTTTATTAAACGATTCAAGTACAGAAATTGCTTTTTTATACTCACCTACTGAAGATAAAATACCCGTATAAGACCTAACGACATTGATATTGCCTGGGTTATTATAAGAAAGATAAGATAACTTACTTAATATTGTTTTTTTTACATCGTCGTGAGTTGAACAGATGTATTCACTTAGCAAAGAAGAAGCTTCTCTTGTTGCCTTTTCATATTGACTCCCAACAGCACAATCACTAACCATTAGCAATAAAAACAATGAAATAACACTTATATTTTCTTTAAGAGTCATAGTAATGCCTATCAAATTGGGTTAATACTATTTTTCTTTTCATCGATGACGGAAATGGAACAGCACTACCCACATACCCTCCATCATAAATATAGCCAGCTTCAATCTCTATTACAGGTAATAAAAGACCTTTCTTGGAAATTTGAAATTTAACCGAACCGATAAGAGAATTATTAATACCTATAGCGAAATATTCACCTCTATGCCTATCAAGTTTATATATCTTATTGTTTAACCGATCTCTAACGTTACACCAAAATAGAACACTGCCACTCCCGGCTGCCTTTGCAGCGGCTGTTTTACCTGTGGCTGATACGTATACCCACTTCCGATTTGGTCTATTATCGTCAGTGACATTAAGGTTAATTGAGAAACTAGCGTGAGGGCCAACACCTTCGATCCTTAAATCCGCGATCTGTGAATAATAAAAACTTTTCGTTGTCATAAACTTCACTCCCTGTAGAGTTTATTTTTTGTAACTTAACAAAATCATTTAACTAATAAAATTCTTTACATCTACAAGCTTATCCTGCGCCCGAGCCAGTAAGTTTGTCCAAGATCAAAACCGAGCTAGGACGATATCGTGTGGCCATCAGAGGAAAAAACCTAGGTTTATTAAGACAAGTGCTGTACAGGCTTTATGGCACTTGCTCTCTTTTATCCTTTGCATTTCAGCGCTTGGTTAATTGACTAAGTTTCTAGAGACTGTTTCAACCATTACGAATGCCTGTCGCCCATTCCGCCACCGCGCACATCGTTAGCGCTTCGCTCATGGCGGATGAAGATGACACTCCTTTTTAATGCGGTGATGCGGGATAGCTACTGTATTACGGCTAGGTGTTCATCAGTATTTGCTCTAAGGCTTGCTTGGCGCGCTTTGCGACGATCCGAGCATCTTGCTTAGCCGCGTCATCATTAAAGACCTCCAATCCGACAGGGCCTTGGTAGCCGATGGCATCTAGGTAAACGACAAGCTCTTTGAGCGGAAAACAGCCCTCTCCCGGTAATAAGCGTTGGTGGCGTGCTATTGTTTTTATGTCTTCATGCACTGGCTGTCATAATCGGAGAGTTGAACGAGGAAAATTTTCTCAGCAGGGATCCCGTCTAAATCGCGTAAGGTGCGGTTTAATACGTATAGATGGAAGGCATCGACCACCAGACCCAGATTAGGCTCATTAACCTGCTGAATAATTTGCCAAGCCTTATCACATTGGTCGACTTCCGTACTCCATGCCATGCCTTCATAGGCGACCCGTAGGCCTGCTTTATTGGCTTGTTGGCATAGTCCCTTAAGGTCAGACACAATAGCCCTGCTGTCGCACTCTGCCGTGTTCGCCGCGACCAGAAGCATGGGGCTGCCGATCTCCGTCGCGAGGGTGATCATCCTTAATGCTTCTTGTTGCTTTTCGTGACGTGTATCGCCAACTGCCCCGTCAAAGTTCAGTAATACTTGGTAATCGGTGCGCGCGAGATTTAAGGTATCGAGCTGCGCACGTGTCTGCATAAGCGCATGTTCAACATCTTGTTGCCATAACTCAACGCCGGAAAATCCTGCCTCGGCGATAGCAGTAAGCTTTGCGGTAAAGTCGCCACCGATTAAGACAGTATTGATAAATCGAGAATTAGTGCTTAGAAATGCCATGAGACCCTCCTATCGACGGTGTAGGGGTAGAGTATAGACGCTCACTTCATCATGTCGCCCCTAGGAAACTTAAGCTTTTCTTAATCTCCGATTGGGATAATAAATAAATTAATGATTGTCCCGGACTTACGTTATGAAAAGTTGGCTACGCACGCGCCTGACGCATCCTATACTGAATGCTCTTGTCGCAGTGGGCATTACACTGTGTTTGAATTTCCCTTTTTTCCATAATGCGTACAGGCTCGTACACCCGACCACCGCTCATACTTGGTTATTTATGCTGAGTATGCCGTGGGTCTCCTTCTTCGTGTTATTCAGCCTATTAATGCTTGCTGAAGGGATATGGCTAGCATTTCCTTTAGCCATCGTTTTTATCTTGCTCGCCAGTAGTGCACAGTATTTTAGGAGTACCAAAGGCCATTGCCTCAATCGCAGATAAAGGATGTCCTTCTTGATTTGAACACAATACGGCACAACATGCTCGTTGATGTACCGCAGCAATATCGGCCGTAAAGCCGTTAATTTTTACCGAGCCATCTAGCCCTTTCTTTCTAACAAGATCGGCAAGCTCGTCTTGTAAGCCGCCGACCCCGTAGGTGTAGAGCTCTGCATCAGGCATGGTTTTAAGGACTTGTTCGAACACGTCGAGCAACAATGCATGCTGTTTTTCCGGAGAGTAGCGCGCCAAGTAAATCACCCGTTTTGAAGGTATCTTCTTAATATTGGCTTCTAAAATCGTCTTATCCAGATGGTTGGGGATAACCTGCATGGTTTCAGCTGGGATGCCCAGCACACATAAGTCTTGGTACTGTTCCTGCGTTAAGATAATCAGTGTATTGACACAGTCTGGTGACTCAAGAAGATGCCGATAGGTCGTCTTTATCTGCCCATTACCCAATAAGTGCGAAGAGTGGATCACCGCGGATAGGTGGCAATCCATTCTGTTCCGGGGTGTAGACAGGACAAAATCTCGCCATGCCCGATTTTTATCGATAATAAAATGCCAGCATCCCGCGTGCGGGAGTTGCTTCTCGAGTGCCCACGTAGCGAATTGCTCTTCAGTATTGAATAATCGTTGCTGGGAGTCATGCACTTCAATATGAGTCAGCTGCCACATCTCTCGATGAATATGCCAGTGTCTGCGCAATAAGACATTTCCCGCTCGATCAACAAAGTCGTCGACTTTAATTGTCCCTTGAGCAAGACGATAGCTTCTCTTACCCAATGGACAGGTTTCAGTCGCCTCCACCTGCTGCTTATAGTCACCGAAGAAGCCGGATAGCGCCTTAACTTCACCGCTCTCGAAGCAGTCAATCATCCCCAGATAGAGGTTTTTAACCGGAACCTCTACGGGCAGTCGACCTCGCTCACGTAGCTGGTCGAGTGTCTTCAACAACGATGGATTGTATTGAAGCGTTACGATCCAGGGTGTGCGCTGTAATTGCTCACAAAATAATGAGGCACGCCGTAGCGCTGCCACTTCAATACCATTTCCCACTTCACGTAAGTTTTCTAATAAGAAAACCGGTATCCGAGAGTGGGAATCAGGCTTTTTTACATTCACCAACTGTTGCTGCTGCTGCTGCTGCTGCTGAGCATAATAGTTCGCATAAGCAACATAACCCGACAGATAATGTTCGACATCGTCAATACGCACACGATAACTGTGATGACGAATAAAGAAACTATTAACGATTCTCGCCGGATTTTTAAAAAACATCGCCAGTTCTGGCCAGAAAAAGCCATTGAGTAAATAGCGCGCCCGATACTCTAACGCTTCGCTAAATTCCTGCAGTGGTAAGTCCTGCAATAAATGCTGATGCGTAGTGGAGGAGTGTATGCGGTCGATCATCGCGTTCGCCGCCATCATTAGCTCGAGTAGCGTTGGATAAGTCGTCACGCGGTGGCGAATAAAATCCAAATGATCCCGTACATTATCTAAGCCAAATTTAAAATATTTATCCAAAGGACGATAGAGAGTCAGCTCGTTGACACAGTAGCTGAGCCAATGATCATGAAACTGCCAGTGTTTATTCTCAATAAAATACTCAAACGCTCGCTCAACACTCTCAATCCATCGTGCCTGTGGCGACAATTTATAGAGGCGCATCAATGCGAAGGCTGCTTCTCCATCATAATAAATGATACGGAAAGGCTCCTTCACTGACAGATCATGGTTTTCCAAGACGTGGACGAACTTACCTTGATCATCCTGCATCAGTAGTATCCCTTCCGCCAGGGCTTCCATCAACGGTAGGTAGGTTTTATCCCCGGTAACTTCAGTGTATTTTGCGTAGGCTAAAATACTGACGGCATTGCCGCCTAGCTTAATCTCATCCCCAACATCCACTAAAAATGCGGCCTGACGACCATCTGCCAAGGTCTTTTTTTGGATAAGTTCGTGGGTTAAATAAGCCAATGCACGATCTATTGCTAGCCGCTGTTGCGGTTGTTGGGTGACCTCCCAACCTTCAATGAGAGCATAAGTCGAACTGGCATGGCGCAGCGCGTTATACGATTTTATCTTCCGGTCAAAGCAAGGAAACCATCCATAGTGATACTCACCGCTAGCTTTAATTTGCGTCGCAAGATACTGAGCAGAGTGATGGATAAGATTTGGGACATGGGCTTGCCAAGGCTCCGCGATTTTTCTAAACCCAGACTCTTTTCCTTCACGCTCAATCGTTTTAGCCCCGGAAGCATCACAGAACACCGCTTGAGTTTTAAACCGCCAGATCGTCTGTTGTGGATCGGTTGGCCAGGATAGTGAACACGAGAACCGGCGCTGAGCATAGCTTTCAAGGTTGGTCGCATTGGGTGTAGCTACCCCCACCTTGCCGTCATACAGTATGGCATTCGCTGCCAACTCATGTTCGAGGATGGCGTGCGTGAAGTTCGGATCGAAGCTCAATCCGAACCGGAAATAATTGCGCTTTGTTTTACCCAGTTTTTCTTGTAACCCTGCCCAGCTCATCTCTTCAATATGATCGACTCGTTCGACTCGTAACCAACAGACTTGGAGATCGTGCTTCTGCCGATAACGCTGAATAAATTGCGAGCCAGATGTCCAAGCTTGATTAAAGGTATTGCCTGTCGAAATATGAGTGTAGGCGCGCTGTTTCCGATCGCAAAGACTGAAGAAAAGTATACAAGTAGGATGAGGAGCAACGTGCTCGGGCGCGTTAGCACTCATCATCTCGAAGTGCGCCTGTTGTAATAAATCACTTAATGCCATATTGAGTTCATCCTTTATTAAGTGGCAAATCGATTAACGTTCGCGCAATGCTTCTCTGGCTCGATTGAAAGGCTTAATTAAATAATCCATCACCGTCCGCTCGCCAGTTTTAATATCTACGGTGGCGATCATTCCGGGGCTTATAGCAAAATGCTTCCCACGTTTATTAACCAATGAGTCATGATCGGTACGGATATAAACGCGGTAGTAGTATATCTCCGGCTTCTGTTCGTCTTGGATGGTATCCGGTGAAATAGTTTCTACTACACCAGGAAGGCCGCCGTAAATCGCGTAATCATAGGCCGTTATTTTTACCATCGCTTTTTGACCTGGATGAATAAAGGCGATATCCCGCGGCGAAATTCTGGCCTCAATTAATAGACGATCATCAACCGGGACAATTTCCATTAACTCACCGTTCGGTGCAATAACGCCCCCGATCGTAGTAACTTTAATATTTTTTACTATTCCCTGTACCGGTGAACGCAGCGTTAATCGACTCACACTGTCGCTACGGCCGCGGATAACTTCCGCTAACGATGCAACATCTGCATTCGCTTTTGAAAGCTGCTCGCGCGCATCGACATAATAATGAGTCTTAAGGTCAGTGATACGCAACGCGATATCAGACTGCTGCTGTTGTAGTCTTAGTACCTCTACACTACTCGAAGCTCCGGTTTTCGCCAAGCGCTGTGTAATGGTTAATTCACGATTAATCAATGACATCGAATCTTGTAGCTGACGCATCGATTGGGTGAACTGCTCACGGCGACTCTGGTAAAGATGTGTCTCTGCCACTAAAAGATCAGGATAAGGCTGCAAGCTTGCAGGGAAGACTAATGGCCGGTTATTGACCTCTGCGTCCAAACGAATACTCGCAGCTAATGAGGCACGATATTTCGCCTCACTCTCCCCCACGTTAGATTCGCTACGCGTCGGATCTAAACGCGCGACGACTTGTCCTAATTTCACACGCTGACCCTCTTGGACCGGTAATTCCGTCAGTACCCCACCATCTAACGATTGCAGCACTTGTTCTCGGGAGCTAGGGATCACCTTGCCGGTTCCTGTTGAAACTTCATCGACTTGACCAAACCAGGCCCAAATACCAAAAATAATCACTAGGATGGCGAGGATCGCAATGAGATATGCTGACTTTACAATATGCGCTTCGTCCATATCACCACCACTTAATATTTCAGTGGGATCATAGGGCAAATAGCCTTTATTCGGGGTGGATGATTGGCTCATAGCGCAGCTCCTTGCGGGCTAGTCTCTTTCCCTTTCGTTTTGAATAACTCTTCACGCGAGGTATCCATAGCGATACGCCCTTCCTTTAAAACAATGACTCGTTCAGTGAGCGATAAGATGGCAGCTCGATGTGTCGCGATAATTAACGTGCGATGGCCGATCCATTGTTCCAATCGTTCGATAAAGTGTTTTTCGGAAGGCTCATCGAACGATGCAGTAGGTTCGTCTAGTAGCACAATATTAGGATCACGCAGCAAGGTACGCGATAGCAATAAGGATTGACGCTGACCACCAGAAAGCCCAGTTCCGCCTTCCATAATCGGGTGCTCTAGGCCGAGGGGGAGTTGTCGAATAAAGTCGATGGCACCGGTGATGGCTAATTCTTCAAAGATTTCTTCGTCATCACTATTAGGTCGGCCTAGGATCAAATTATCGCGGATAGTCCCATGAAATAGGCGTGCTTCTTGCGTCAGCAAACCAATATTTCTGCGTTTATCGGCCATATCAATATGCTCTAGGCTTAAATCGTCGAGACGTACTTGCCCAGAAACCTTTTCTAAGTTACCACTCAGCGCTTGTAATAACGTCGATTTCCCTGCACCCATGCGACCCAATAAGGCAATCTTTTCACCGGCTGCGATAGTGAGTTTATTTACCTGTAAAGGGATAACATCATGTTCCTGACCATAACTGAAGGAGGCTTGCTGCAGTTCGTTGTTACCATGAAGCAATGCACGGTGAACCTTCATTTCATCAGGATGATCTTCGACAGGGAGTGCCATTAGCTGGTCGAGACTACGTTTTGCCACCTTGACTTGCTGCCAACGCGCGAGTACACCACAAAGGGCGGTCATCGGAGCGATCATACGTGTGGATAACATGGACGCCGCGACCATCGCACCGGTAGTAATATCACCGCTAATCACCAGTGGGGCCCCAACGACGACGACAGCCGCGTACACCAGACTTTGGATGGTCGTTCCCCACGCGACAAGACTGTGAGTCAATTGACGCGTTTTAACGCCGGACTCTGCCGTAATGCTGATATAGCTGTTCCATTGCTGCAGAAAGCGGCTCTCTGCCTGCATCAGTTTTATATCTTGTATCCCTTGTAAACTCTCAACCAAAATAGCATTACGCAGGGTAACTTCTTGGAGGTTCTGCTGGGCTAAACGCGCCAGTTTCTTTTGATAGAGCAGGCCTGGGACTAACATTATGATAACCGCAATCGGCGCAATCCAGCTTAACCACGGCGAAACAATGACTAGCACAAGTTGAAATAATAGAAAGAACGGTAAATCGACTAAAATCGAGACAGTACGGGAGGTCACCATCTCCCGTATTTGCTCGATTTCACGAACTTGCGCGATAAAGCTGCCGGTCGAGCGTGGAATAGCCGAATTTTTTAAGCGTAAGGCATGGCCAAATACCCGATCGGAGACACGGATATCCGCGCGTTTAGCTAGTAAATCCGTAATATGCCCACGTGCCAGCTTCAAGATAAACATGAAGATAACTGAAATCATCACCCCACCAAAGAGAACATAGAGTGTCGGATATGATTGCGCGGGAATTACGCGGTCGTAGACCTGCATCGAAAATAATATGCCAGAAAGGGCAAGTAAGTTGATAACGAACGAGGCGAGCATCACATGTAAATAGGGTTTCAAATCTTTAATGATCAGCTTTTTCAACCAATCTGGCGTATAGGTCGAAAAATATTGGACGGTGCGGCTATCTTTAACCGGCGCAATGGGGCGGAAAGCGACCACCGATTCAGTTTGCGTCAATAACTCGGTGATACTGATCTGGCTGACTAAACCGCCCTCTTCCATAAAACGCACACCAACACAATCTTCCCCATCAAAGCTTTCGATGACGACCACCGAGCCATTGTTAAGCGTAGCTACCAACGGTAAGCGCAGTCCGGAGATTAGCTTTTCTGACTGGTCTAACAGAGTAAACTTCAAGCCTGCTAGGCGGGAAAGATGCTGTAGTTTTATGGGTAAGCTTTGTTCGGACAGCCAAGGGATGGCGGCATCTAGTGCACCCGGCGAAAAGGATTGCCGGTAATGTCTTGCGATTAACGTGATGGCTTCGACCCATTCGTCGCGTTGGGGTTGTGTATGTTCTTTAATCATGGGCGAATATCCACTCCCTGAATTCGACGGTTATCAAGACGGAACACAGAACGCATCATACCCGTGCTAAATAGGCAATCGAGTTGAAGGCTGTTCAGTTGTGCCCGAGTTTGTGCTTGGCTAAATTGAGCTTGATAGATCTCCTGATCGACATTGAGTAGATCGAGTAGCGGCCTTGTCCCCAATTGCAGATATTGGTCCTGATAAAGCCCCAATGTTTTCTCACCCAACGCTTGTTGCCGCTGTTGGATCACCAAGGTTTGGCCTAAGTTAGTTGCCTCATCTTGGGAGGTGGCTAATTTTTGGTAGGCCTCTAACTGGGCTGCTTTAATCGCTGCATTCGCCGCCGAAAGCGCTTGTTCAGCCGCGTCGCGAGAAGCATTTAATCCCCCACCTTGGTAGAGCGGCATTTGCATGCGAATCGAAGCGGTATACTGAGTTTTATCCAGATCCGCACTCCCTGAATAGTGATCATTGAGATAATGCGTCACTTCAGGTTCTAGGGAGATGGTGGGCATCATCTGAGCATTGGCGTTATCGACATTGGCTTGTGCTTGGTTCGCCCCGGCCCATGCCGCCAATACTGCTGGGACTAGCTGATAATTGGGATGTTGCACCGCGCAGGCCCGCGTCAGTGATTCGGGAACATCCTGCGTCACCCGCTAATTAGTCGAGCAGGCAGGGGCAGCCATTGATCAGCAGGAGGCATTAGGAATCACCCCTGTATTACTGGTTGATGGTGCACTACGTTTGCTGCTAGCTCGTTACCTACGCCGCCACTATCGACAGTTGGTCGTCATGTCGACCGTCGAGTTAGTGAGTGATAGGCCTATTCGCCAGACGGCGACGCTGGGGGAGTAAAATGTGGCGACACCTCGCATTCGCGTTAGCCATATTGGCAGGAATACAGGATGCTCAGGCCACCATCGTGAGTGCATCACTGAGTCACGCAGGGCAAGCGTTGACGCGAAAAGGGCAATGGTATCGTTTTGGGCTGGGCCATTTACCTCAAGACTCTCGCGGTCAAGTGACGGGGCTGAGTTGGCAGATTAACAGCCTCACCCCCTGGCCCCAGCTACCGTTACTACTACTATGTCACGATAGCGACTGCCGTCGTTTGGACTCAGTGGCAGGCCGTAGCCGCCATTTCGCTACACAGACTAGCCGAGGAGAGTGGTCAGTCTTTATTGCGCTGGCGGGTGCGGGGACACAGCAACCGTCTTTACGAGTCACGGGCATAAGCCTAACGGTGGATGTACGTAGTGGGAGATAGAGGTTGAGGCCGTTTGATTGTTCTAAAGAGAGTGAATCCAGTCATTCTCTATTGAGCCGAACCAAAGGTCTGTGGGCCGATTTTTTTCAAGCAGTTTACGGCTTTCTTGAGTGACCTTTACCGTAGCGACTATCACCTAGAAAAAAGTCTTACAAATTATTCCACATTAGTAGCACTAGGCACTTTCCCGACTAGGGGGATTAATAAGTAAGCCTAAACGTCTTGCACGTTCCCTCCCAAATATTACAAGTATTAATCTTCCTAATGGAGTATAAAAAATTATAATAATCGATAAGTATATTAATAAAATATGATTTTGGTCTAATTTTTTCAGAGGAAAAGTCTGCTTGACCACACTAATCCTAAACATAACTAATACTATTATTCGGTTTTAACTCCATTCAAGTTCCTTATAGGAAACATCGGAGGTATAACTATAGATTATGCCACCACATGCCAATCTTATTTATCAATAGAAAATAACTTATCTCATTTTATAAAATAGACTCTGTTTTTAAGACTTCTTAATATGAATATTTTATAGATAAGGCCCCCATTAGGGCTTGATTGAGAGTGTCTGTCACAGACCGATTTTATTCTTTTAGTACATCAAAGGATAAGTGCTCAAATATGGAACACCTTTAATCGAGAAGAAA
>OFEI01000025.1_pt1 | contig 48046 bp, 43 predicted proteins | sample 1521041 | NCBI WGS metagenome assembly OFEI01 (sample SAMN05335687, study PRJEB24111) | insect metagenome | biome: ENVO:00009004; isolation source: gut from larvae fed green and black olives | host: Bactrocera oleae | place: Israel | collected 2011-11
AGAGAATGTATTTCGACATTCCCCGCTCATATTGAAAACCCTGTCGCTGGACTCGGGACTGAAGAAATTACAGCAAAGGTATAACGATATGATTTTGGTTTACTAAATTTTCTGGGGATCCCTCAGGAGAGATCCCCGTCTTAACGAGCTCCTCAAATGGTAGCAGTGTCGAATATAAAGAAGTGGGAATTAAGATGTTAGTGGCGGCCAAGGTTGAGAGTAGCCAGAAAGTACGGCTAACGCTCTCACAAGAGGTGAGTAATATCGATAGTAATAATATCACTAAGACCAACGAACTCCTTTTACCCGCCATTAAGTCCCGTAAATCGCGCACGACGATTGAACTCGCGGATGGCGAGAGCTTTGTGTTGGCCGGGTTACTGAGTGAGTCGGAAAAAGAAGTTTTAAAGAAAATTCCGTATATCGGGGATATACCGGTACTTGGCGCATTTTTTCGTTCGACATCCTCACAGCGCGAACGGACTGAGCTAGTGGTGGTGGCAACGGTGAATCTGGTACGACCGATCTCATCATCGCAAGTCACATTACCTAACTGGCAAAGAAGTACATTGCTAGAGCGCTATTTAAATATCGGCAGTTCAGGCAGCCACACCTCTAAAAAAGCAGTCGTCGATTTTCTCGAACAGGGAGGTTTTATTTACTGATGCTTAGCTTACTTAAAAAAATAATAGTCGGAACGACCCTGTCCCTTTCACTCAGTACACTATGCTCGGCTAGTGATTATGTCTTCAATGTTCAAGGGCGCAGCGATATAGAGCAGGAAATTAGCGTCGCGAAGATACTGCCTTTTTATCAATACCTGCATGGTGAGATAGAAATTCAATGGGCAAATCCTGAGCTACTTAGCTCTGTAAATAAGCTGGCCTCGTTGCTACAGAAAGAAGGCGTGCGTAAACAAGATATTGTCCGCAATTTCTCTCAGAGCATGGCGTACAAAAACCATACTCGTGATTCTATTATGCTGGTACTTAAAACCTCTAAAACGAGTACCCAATGTGCTCCCTATAACCTCCGCTCGTCTTTTAAGGCGCTGGGCGAAGACAGTTGTGCAATCAATGACAATCTTGATGCGATGAAAATACGTAAATAACCTGACAGCGGGTAACACAAGGATGAATTATGTTACTTTTCTCCGAAAATACTAAGCAAGATGACTCACTGGGCAATTCCATACTCGTTGTCACCCCCGATCTGGGGAGAATGGAGAAGGTATGTGAACAATTATCTTTGCGCGATGTGGGAACGGTTAAGCAGTTTCATGGCGATATACGACAATTAGATCAATTTGAAGACACCGCTAATACTGATTGCATCATTTTCGATGCCTCGGAGCTTGATTCGCCCGATAACGTTATTGAGATTATCGATCTACAGTTATCGAAAAATATAACTAAAATAGCCTTTAGTACTAAGGACTCACTCCTCTTAGCTGAGGAATTTCAAAAAAAAGAGATCCAATACTGCCACTATCCAACTCAAATTAATCGTATTGGTAGTTTAGTCCTTAACGATACGCAGCAATCGGTCGCAATCGGTAACAGTGCAGTACGCATTACCCTATTAGGCTGTAAGGGGGGCGTAGGCAATTCGATGCTAAGCTATTATGCCGCGCAATTTATTGCTAATAAACGGCAATCCTCTACCTTGCTGGTACAGGGTGCCTTTGGAAGCAGGAATTTAGACTTAATCTCTAAGGTCGCTATCTCTAATGAAGTCACTCTGTTAGAGAATAACCTCTCAGCCTTATATGAAGAGCGAAGTAGTGCTTGGCAATATTACAACTCAGTCTACGACAATTACGAATGTATTATTTTCGATTTTACTGCCTATAACGCCGCTGATGAGAATATCGAAAATGTATTAACGCACACTGATTGTCTGTTATTGGTGTGTGACAGAGACCTTTCATCGGTAAGAACCGCAAAGAAAATTATCGAAGCCAATAACCATCTAATGAATAGTAATAATGGCGTACGGAGGATCTATGTCTGCCATAACCAACATCACAGTAAAGTTAACGGTGAAATTAGCAGTCAGGAAGTCAGCGGACTATTAGGAAAACCCGTCGATGTGACGATTCCTTTTCTTATAAAGCCCGGTGATCCTTCGTTAACACTTAATTTTAATGGTAAAAACCATCAGTACTTAGAGTCCTTATGTAATTTACTTCTAGGAAGGAAAAATAAACATCAGGAAAAAACAAGTTTATTTGACTCAATAAAAAAAATAACAGGAAGAGGGTAATATAAGGTGGCGGATAAGTACGAAGACATAGCTAAACAATTACGTGGCCTAGTGCTGCCCGAGCTGGATATCGATTTAGTCGAAGGTTTACTCAGTGATCGGGTGGGGTTAATTCGCGAGATCTCGAAAACTATCCAACGGGTCAGTATCGAGCGCAACCTTTACCTCCCCTCAGAGAATACGCAAATATTAGCGATTGCTGTCGCAGATGAAATTCTCGGCGTCGGACCGCTACGTGAACTGATGGAGGATACTACCGTCAGCGATATTTTAGTCAATGGCCCTGAAAAAATCTTCGTGGAACGCAGCGGTAAGCTAGTACGTACCAATAAGCGATTTATCGATAACCAGCAGCTGACCGAAATAGCCAAACGCTTAGTGAACCGAGTCGGTCGGCGTATCGACGAATCACAGCCGTTAGTCGATGCACGGATGAGCGATGGCAGCCGTTTAAATGTGGTGATCAATCCGGTCGCGCTAGATGGAACCTCTATCTCGATTCGTAAGTTCAGTAATGTCTCCAGGACACTGAAGGACTTAGTGAGTTGGGGCGCTATGAATGAGCAGATGGCGAATTTTCTCGCCCTTGCGGTCAGTTGTCAGGCGAATATTATTATCTCTGGAGGAACCGGCTCCGGGAAAACCACGCTGTTAAATGCCTTATCTCGCCATATTAATAGCGATGAAAGGGTCATCACACTTGAAGATGCCGCCGAACTAAAATTACAGCAAGAGCATGTTGTCAGGCTCGAAACCAAAATGGCGGGTATTGAAAGCAGTGGCCAAGTGACCATGCGTGACCTGATGATCAATACCTTACGGATGAGGCCAGACCGTATTATCGTCGGTGAGTGTCGGGGGGGAGAGACATTTGAGATGCTACAGGCGATGAATACCGGCCACGATGGTTCGATGACAACACTGCATGCCAACTCGCCGCGTGATGCCGTGGCGCGGCTTGAAAATATGGTGATGATGGCCGGGCTAAATCTTCCTATAGAGGCTATTCGACGCAACATTAGTTCTGCGGTCAACTTAATTGTGCAAGCTAACCGATTACACGATGGCTCGCGTAAGATCACTCACATCGCAGAAATTATGGGGCTAGAAGGGGAAACCATCATCCTGCAAGAAATATTCTCCTTTCAGATAGGCGAGTCCTCCACGGGAAGAGTGAATGGTAAGTTTGTCACCCCAGGACTCTCTACTCGGTCGAATATTTATAGCCGTGCCAAAATGCACTCAAAAGACTCGTATTTGAAACAGATATTTGGTCAATGATATGAAACAAATCTCGCTTATGTTGATTGTTATGGCGTTGTTTTTTTTATGATGGTCGTCATTCGCAATAGAACGACACGCAATGCCTTTACTAAGAGCGACGATAGAAAAAATATGCTCATGACATTACTGGGTCAAAATTCCGCGGAGAAAAGCGGTGATTCTCTAAACGTCATACTCTTACGAAGAGTGAATGAGACCCTATTTAGAATTAAGTATGTTTTTGTTGCGGATAATTTATTTGATTTAGTGAAAAGGTTAGCCATACCCTTAGTTTTTGTTATTGTCGTTGAGGCAATTAATTTAAAGTTTCTTCACTTCCCCAGTGTACCTATTGCGATAGTCTTAACTCCGCTGAGCTATATATTCTGGTATAAGCTATTACTGAAAAAAAGAAAAAAAGTGTTTGAGGTTGATTTCACCGAGTCTATTTCATCGATTAATGGTGCTATATCTGCTGGACGTACGTTCCTACAGGCAATGGATGATTATAGTCGTAACAATAGTAACAAGTTGGCGAAAGAGTTCGGTATCATCACCCGTCGCTTAAATTTCGGCGATAGCCCTGAAGTGGTGTTTCTCGACTCTTGGAAGGTTTATCCTTATAAAGAGTATTATTTCTTTATTGTTGCAATATTACTCAATATTAATAGTGGTGGCCGACTACGTGAAGTGTTGGGGAAATTACAGCGCTCCTTAGCGAACAATACGGCGATGGAAAGCAAAATGCAGACACTTACGTCAGAGATGCGAATGGCATCAAAAATCACAGGAGCGATACCGTTTATTTTTCTGATCCTACTCAAGTTTATTAGTGAAGATAATTTCAATTTTATTTTTGAGGACCCTCGCGGAAATATACTGCTCTATTATTTATTAGGAAGCGTGGGTGTCGGTACTTTAATTATCAAATTACTAATGAGGAAAATATAGTATGTCTATCTTCCTTGTTATGATGATCATTCCCTGCATAGTTATTCTGTCCTTTATCATGCGTAAGGTCAGACAATCCACCATTGAAAAAAGTATGACCTTGGTTGATGCCAAAACCCAGGAATTAAAAATACAGGAACATAAAGATCATCACCAAACCGAAGCAGTACTCGGGCAAAACAGCCAGACGCTCAACCTCTATCGACGTATCGACGCAAGTATCATTCTAAAAATCGGGCTAGCTGTCATGTTGACGGTGGTGGGGATAGTCGCCAGCCAGTTGATGGGGTGGGAGTTAGCGCGTAACGATTATGTGGTGGTCGGGATTATAAGCTTAGTGATAACTATCGTCCTCCCCAGCACGCTTAGGGCGATGTATGTCAAAAAGCGGGTCAAAAAATTAACGGCTGAGCTGCCCTGGATGATCGATCTTTTGGCGGTGAGTATTCAATGTGGAATGACGCCTGAGCAGGCGTTCAAATTCTTATCGACCAAAATGTCGGGGATTAATCCAGACTTCGTTCCCTTTTTACAGCGTTTAGTTAGACGCACCGAGATGAGCGGCTTAAGTAATGCGCTGTATCACTTTAGTCGAGAAATTCCCTCGACGGAGACGCGCCTATTCTGCGCCATGCTCGAACAAAGCTTACAGTATGGTTCCTCGCTGTATGACCAGCTCATGGAGCTCTCACGAGAGATACGCGAAATTCAATTGCTGACCACCGAAGAAAATATCGGAAAGTTGTCGGCGAAAATGAGCGTGCCATTAATACTCTTTTTTATGTTTCCCGTTGTCATTATCGTTGCCGCACCAGGCATTATGAGGGTTTTTTCTAATGGTTAAATCGCTATTATTTCCGCTATTTCTCTTTTCTTTCGTGGTGATGACCAGTGCGTGTACCAGTGGGAATGGGCCATCATTTAAAAATAATTCTCTGGCAAGCGAAAGTCTGCTCCTTAAGGTGAAAAATTATTCTGGACTGATTAAGATCAAGCGCGAAGAACTTAAAAAAAGTAATAACCCAAAGGTTCGTTATGAGCTGGCTAATTATTATTATCTTTCGCAAGATTACCGGTCGTCCATGTATTACCTTACTCCTTTATTAGCCTCTGGAGCATCCTCGGATATTTACCTCTTACAAGCAAAAAATCTGGCGGCATTAGGCGAATATAAAAAATCACTTAGCTTTGTCGACATTGCGTTGAGTAAACAGCGTAATAATGCCCAAGGGTTAAATTTAAAAGGGGTCATTCAAGCGCAAATGGGTGAGCTGGACGCTGCGTTGTCGTCCTTTACACAGGCGAGAGCAAGCTACGAAAAAGAAGAGGAGGTCGTGAATAATATGGCGATGATCTATATTATTCAGAAGAAATATACTGAGGCAGTACAACTGCTTCTCCCTATCTATTTACGCGGATACAGTAATCCACAGCTTGAACATAACCTTATTTTTGCTTTAGCGAAGAGTGGGGACTTACGGTACGCTAAAGATATTATGAAAAAAAGGAATTTCACCAAACATCCTGATCTTCTTGCTACCGATTTATTTAATGTGCAAACTTTTTAGAGGGTTGAAATTATGCAACGGTGGTACAGGAAGTTTTCCGCCCAGGATGGTGTGATTACTATAGAGTTTTCTTTTATCTATATAATATTTGTTGCCTTTGTATTTATCATATTTGAAATCAATAAATTTATATTCATTATTACCGCTATGGATTATTCGCTCTCTGAGGCGGCACGTAATAGTGCTTATCGAGATAATAGTACTTCGGTTGTCGATTATCAGCAGGTATTTGACGAGTATTTTTTTAGCCAGAATGGCTTTTGGAGTATGTTTATTAATCCAAAAGATATTAAAGTCGAGGCGAGTTTTTGCAGCACCGTCAACGAGGTTATTACAGGCCGTTGCTCATCATTGTATAACAGTCAAAAGAGGCTTGCGCTGTACTCAGTCAGCTATCAATACCGGCCTTTAAAAATAATCAGTCAGGTCGCGTGGGCCGAATCGTTATTTAGTCAGTTGGACGGGCTATTGACACGTAAGGTCACTTATATGATTGAGTCGTCGAGGTAAGGATGCTAGCGAGAATACATTCAGTCGTTAAGGATACCCGTGGAAGTATCGTGGTCGAGGCCGCCTTCATCTTCTCTTTTCTGTCGATTATCACGGTCGCCAGCTTAGAATATGGCTTCTGGCTCGCGGCAAAAAGCCAGGTAGAGCGGATCAATTACTCGTTAGCCTCGCTGGTGCGGGAAAGAACGCAATTCTATGGTAATCGAGAGAGCTTTTCTAATAACGATATTAAACAAATTTATGAGTTAGCAAAAAGCCTTACCTATCATCGCTACGACAAGGAGTTATGCCTTCGTGTCGAATCAATTGGCTTCACCCCCGCGGTAAAAAAGACGATTAGCTATCAACAGAAATTGGATTACGGCTCGACGCTTTGTAATAGCATCACTACGCCTCCGCTTAGAAATAGTATTGAATTTTCACCCTTTAGTAGCCGCCAGCGCTGGTTACCGCTGTATCAGGTCACCCTAATCTTGCCAACGCCTAAAGGGACGCTGCACCGATTGCTTAAGAGTGTCGATCTCCTTCCTGAGTATGTCTCGGCCTATACCATCCTCTTGGCGCGCGACGGACAAGACCAGTAATGCCGAGTATATGACCTATCACCCTAGCATCAAGGTCGAATTACCCTTTCCCTTCTACCATGCCACCCTAAGCGAAGGCGCTAAGAACTTTACGATCTCCGCCACGCCGTTGACCGTTAAAAAACAAGTCTCGCGACCGGTAGATGTCGTGTTTGTGATGGACTTCTCGACCTCTCAACAGGGATCTCGGATGCGCATACTTAAAGAGGTCTTTCGAGAACTCACCGACTATATCTTAGCCAGTAACCCCGAGTCGAAAATAGGGATGATACCTTTTAGTAGCGGCGTGGCAGTGAAGTACCCCGAGACGAATCAACGCGGCGGCCCCAAAGCCGGTTGCAGCGTATTATTCGTCCCCAAAAAAGACTGGGCGATCGATTACGCGTTTTGGGGCGATAAATTTGTCGATAAAAAATACACTAAACTCACCGATCAGAGCTATTACATCGATGATTACCGCAGGAAATATTATCTCAATCGCGTCGGCAAATCCCGACCGGCGCTAACAGTCGATGCGCTCAATAAGCAGTGGTGTCGTAAGAACGATGTATGGGGGACCAAGGTGGGGCAAACCCAATATTCGTGCTTCGATCCTCGCTTTAAAATACTTGATCTCGATGGCAGCCGGGTCGCTAAGGATGATATCTACACTAAGCGCGCGCAGCGGACAATCGAACAACAATATGCCATGGCGTTCAAAGTTCGTGAACGCCAACGTTCCACGTACACGATTGAGCACGATGATGCGATCGATTATGAAGCGACGCTGAACCAGATGTTTGGCGAACAGGCGATCATCACGTTCCCCATGTTATGGGACGACCGCGATAATTACCGCTACCGCGTCTATAACCAGATGTGCCATAACGTCGGGTGGTGGGGTAAATTTGGCGACCTTACCGGCGCACGCCTGTACTCGTGGCTGATCGAATTAACGAATAACGCCAATGAACTGCATCAGTTCCAAAACATGGAGCCACAGGGATGGACGGCAACGACCTCCGGGCTGGTGCGATCGGTACCGGTTATGATGAAAGGCACTAATCCACGGAAAATATTTGTCATTATGTCTGATGGAGAGGATAGTAAGGCACCTGGGATAGTCACTGATCGTTATCTAAAGAAATATAATCTCTGCGAAAAAATCCGTAGTGGCATTCTCGAACGATCGAAAGACCATACCGAACGCGTCGATATTTATTATGTCTCGACGACCAACTCAGACAAACGGGTGAATTACTGGAAAGACTTTTGTACCGGTGAAGGAAATGCAGCGAAAGCCGTTAACCGCCAAGCGATAGTGTCGTTAATCAAAGGATACTTAAGCGATGAGATCGGCAACTTCTCCCAGTGAGCATCATCGGGACATGGTAATTAGGGGATTTTCTGCGATAATAGACGTTTTCGCGCAACGATTGAGTCTCCATGCTTTACCCGATTAATGAAATGTTCCAAACCTTACAAGGCGAAGGGTTTTACACCGGCGCACCGGCGATATTTATCCGTCTACAGGGCTGTCCTGTCGGCTGTAGCTGGTGCGATACCAAGCATACCTGGGAAAAGTATGCCGATAAGCAGCAGCCGCTGTCCGATATCGTACAGAAAACCGCAGAAAGCGAGGCGTGGGCCGACGCCAGCGTCGAGCAGCTACTCGCGGTTGTCCGCGATCAGGGTTGGACCGCAAAGCATATCGTCATTACGGGCGGTGAGCCTGCGCTCTACGATCTGACGGTGCTGACTGAATACCTAGAGCAACAGGGTTTTCAGTGCCAAATCGAAACCAGCGGCACACATCCCATTCGTTGCTCTGCCGCGACGTGGGTGACGGTCTCGCCTAAAGTCAACATGCGGGGGGGCTATGATGTCCTAAACAGCGCGTTATTGCGGGCGAATGAGGTGAAACACCCCGTTGGACGTCAGCGCGATATTGATGCGTTGGATCTGTTATTGAGCCAAGTTCCACCTTCTAGCCAACGGATTATCGCGTTGCAGCCCATCAGCTGTAAGAAGGCGGCTACCGAGTTATGTATCGCCACCTGTATTGCAAGGAACTGGCGTTTTTCAATGCAAACTCATAAATACCTGAATATCGCCTAGGCTTATTCGCCGCGATAGGTACAACCGGCGGTACAGGTTTCTTTGATCATCACAGCACTTAGCAATGGCAGCAACGGTTTCATCTGCTGCCAAATCCATACCGCCAAGACTTCGCTGGTCGGATTCTCTAGACCGGGAATATCATTTAAATAGTGGTGATCAAGTCGTTCATACAGCGGCTTGAACACGGCCTTAAGCTCTGCAAAATCCATGACCCATCCCGTATAGGCATCAACCTCGCCTGTAATTTCGAGACGAACGAGAAATGAGTGACCATGTAACCGTCCACATTTATGCCCTTCAGGCACATGGGGAAGGAAGTGGGCAGCTTCGAATTGAAATTCTTTAAAAAGAGTGGTGACAGCCATAATAACGTGTAAATTCCGCGGTAGATAAGTCTAAAACCCGAAGTTTAGCGCAAATTAGCGGCTGACTCACCCTTTTCACGCAGAGTCGCGCGTTTTACCCATTCCCAATGACTAACCAGTTTTATCGATAAGTCTTAGCAACAAAACGAGTTAGTGTATATAGTTATTTAATATGCTTAAGCCGTCTTTATCAGTAATAATCGTACGGTTACTCTACACTCACTACATTTTAAGCCATTGGCACTGGAACCTATTAAGCAATGACGACTCAAGCCCCTCAGCTGCCGCTTAGTGCGGAGCAACTCGCCCGCCTACAAGACGTGACCCAAGAACTCTCTTCGCACCAATTGGCGTGGATTTCCGGGTACTGCTGGGGGCGGCTTAACGAAACGTCTTCGGTGTCAAGCAGCACGACCACGAACGCCATCACGGCCCCTGAGGTCGTCGCACCGACGATTACGCTGGTCTCTGCCTCGCAGACCGGTAACGCTCGTCGCCTCGCCGAGGAACTGCGCGACGACCTGTTGGCTGCGCAGCTGCAAGTCAACTTAATCAACGCCGCCGACTACAAATTTAAGCAGATTGCAGCGGAAAAAATCGTCATCGTCATCGCCTCCACCCAAGGGGAAGGCGAGGCACCAGAAGAAGCGGTTGCTTTTTATAAATACCTTCATTCGAAGAAAGCCCCATCACTCCCCGACGTCGGTTTTGCCGTTTTCGGTTTGGGTGACTCTTCTTATGAGTTTTTCTGTAAAGCGGGCAAAGATTTCGACCAGCGACTCAGTGAACTCGGTGCGCAGCGTTTATTGCCGCGCGTCGATGCCGATGTCGACTTCGCTCAGGCAGCCGAACAGTGGCGCACCGAGGTCGTTGCTGCGCTCAAGGCTCGCATGCCGACCAGTTCTGCGCAGGCTGTCGCGCACGCGGCAGCGGGTAACAGCGATACACTCGATAGCACGCCCTATACGAAAGAGGCTCCACTGACGGCAACGCTTGCCGTCAGTCAGAAAATCACTGGGCGCGACTCTGACCGTGATATTCGTCATATTGAAATCGATATCAGTGAGTCGGGCCTACGCTATAACGCAGGGGATGCGCTAGGGGTATGGTTTAAAAACGATCCCGCGCTAGTCAGCGAGATTATCGAACTACTCTGGCTTGACGCCAGCGAGATCGTAACGGTCGATGGCCAATCGCTGCCGTTAAGCGAAGCCCTCCAGCGTCGCCTAGAGCTGACTATTAATAGCGCTAAAATTGTCGAGCACTATGCACAGCTCTCTGCCAACGACAAGCTACTAGACCTAGTCAGCGATAAGCAAGCGCTGCAGCAGTTTGCACAGCTTTGGCCGATCGTCGATATGATCCGCCATGCTCCCGCGCAGCTTAAGGCTCAACAATTCGTTGACGTTCTCCGGCCATTAACGCCACGCCTCTATTCGATCTCCTCGTCACAAGCGGAAGTGGAGGACGAAGTCCATATCACCGTCGGGGTGGTACGTTATGACATAGAAGGGCGCGCACGGACCGGCGGCGCATCGGGCTTCTTGGCCGACCATCTGCAAGAAGACGACGAGCTGGAAGTCTTTATCGAGCATAACGATAACTTCCGTCTGCCGACCGCTGGCGATACTCCGGTCATTATGATTGGGCCGGGTACGGGGATCGCACCGTTCCGTTCATTTATCCAGCAACGGGATAACGACGGGGCAGAAGGGCCGAACTGGCTATTTTTCGGTAACCCACACTTCACCGCAGATTTCTTATATCAGGTGGAGTGGCAGAAGTATGTAAAACAAGGACTCCTCACGCGTATCGATCTGGCCTGGTCTCGTGACCAAGCAGAGAAAGTTTACGTCCAAGATAAACTTCGCGAACACGGTGAGGAAGTATGGCGCTGGATTGAACAGGGCGCCCATATCTATGTCTGTGGTGATGCAACGCGCATGGCAAAAGATGTCGAAAACACCTTATTGGCAATTATTGCTGAATATGGCGGAATGGACACTGAGTCTGCAGACGAATACTTAAGCGATTTGCGCATTGCTCGTCGCTATCAGAGAGATGTCTACTAATGAGTACAAAATATCCTGGCCCTCTGGTTGTAGAGGGTAAATTATCCGATGCCGAACGCCTAAAGAAAGAGAGCAACTTTCTACGCGGAACGATCAAAGAAGATCTCGACGATGGCCTTACTGGTGGGTTTAATGGCGATAACTATCTGCTGATCCGCTTTCACGGCATGTATCAGCAGGACGACCGTGATATTCGTGCTGAGCGTGCCGAACAGAAGCTCGAGGCGCGCCATGCCATGATGCTACGCTGCCGTCTGCCGGGCGGGATCATCACCCCACAACAGTGGCTGGCGATCGACCGCTTCGCGCAAGATAAAACGATTTACGGTAGTATTCGTCTGACTAACCGTCAAACCTTTCAGTTTCACGGTATTCTGAAAAAGAACGTTAAGCCGGTACACCAGATGTTACATGAGGTGGGGCTTGATGCATTAGCGACCGCCAACGACGTTAACCGTAACGTCCTCTGTACCTCGAATCCGGTCGAATCTGCGCTACACCAAGAAGCGTATGAGTGGGCGAAGAAACTTTCAGAGCATCTGCTTCCGCAAACGCGCGCCTATGCAGAGATCTGGTGGGATAAAGAGAAAGTCGCCACCACCGATGAAGAACCGATCTTGGGTGAAACCTATCTGCCGCGTAAATTCAAGACGACGGTGGTCGTTCCCCCGCATAACGATGTCGACCTGCATGCGAATGACTTGAACTTTATCGCTATCGCCGAAGAGGGCAAGCTCGTCGGCTTCAACCTACTAGTAGGTGGTGGGCTCTCTATCGATCACGGTAATAGAGCGACCTATGCGCGCACAGCAACGGAATTTGGCTTCCTGCCGTTGGAGAAAGTCCTCGATGTCGCGCAGGCGGTAGTCACCACGCAACGCGATTGGGGTAACCGTACCGATCGTAAAAATGCGAAAACTAAATATACCTTGGAGCGTGTCGGCCCCGACGTCTTCAAAGCAGAAGTAGAAAAGCGCGCGGGTCTAACCTTCGCGCCCATCCGTCCTTACGAATTCACGACCCGTGGCGATCGCTTCGGCTGGATTAAGGGAATCGATAACCAGTGGCACCTCACGCTATTTATCGAGAACGGCCGGTTATTCGACTACCCAGGACGCCCGTTAAAGTCAGGGATCGCGCAGATCGCTAAAATCCACCAAGGCGATTTCCGCCTGACGGCTAACCAAAACCTGATTGTTGCAGGAGTACCCGAAGACCAGAAGGCGGCCATTGAAGCCTTAGCGGTAGAACATGGTTTGATGGAAAAGGTTTCACCACAGCGTGAGAACTCAATGGCCTGTGTGGCATTCCCAACCTGTCCACTGGCGATGGCGGAAGCCGAGCGCTTTCTGCCAGGCTTCGTCAGCGAAGTCGAAACATTGATGACGCGCCATCAGGTTGCTGATGAGGCTATCGTGATGCGTGTCACGGGATGCCCTAATGGCTGTGGCCGTGCGCTGTTAGCTGAAGTTGGGTTAGTCGGTAAAGCGCCTGGGCGTTATAACCTCCACCTAGGCGGTAATCGAATCGGAACGCGCATCCCCGCGATGTATCGAGAAAATATTCAGGAAGCGGAGATTCTGTCGATTCTTGATGAGCTGATCGGACGTTGGTCGCAGGAGCGTCAACCGGACGAAGGCTTTGGCGATTACACCATTCGTACCGGTATCGTGCGCGAAGTGATCGATCCGGCACGGGATTTCTGGGAAGCTGTGGAGGCATAATGGCAACACTTAACCTAGCAGAACTCGCGTCACTTGAGAAAGCGGCGCAGCAGGCTGAACTCGCAGACGTCAATCAGCGCCTTGATACATTGAGTGCGCAAGAGCGGGTCGCTTGGGCACTGGAAAACTTACCCGGCCAAGCTGCTTTAACGAGTAGTTTCGGGATTCAAGCTGCGGTAAGCCTGCATCTGGTTAACCAACAATCCCCGAATATACCGGTGATCTTAACCGACACCGGTTACCTATTCCCGGAAACCTACCAGTTTATCGATAGCTTGCAGGAGCGCTTGCAGCTTAACCTGCAAGTCTACCGGGCTGAGCTATCCCCAGCCTGGCAAGAGGCACGTTACGGTAAACTCTGGGAGCAGGGCGTCGAGGGTCTTGAACGCTATAACCAGCTTAACAAGGTAGAGCCACTGACGAGGGCGCTGGGGGAGTTACAGGTAAGCACCTGGTTTGCCGGCCTACGTCGTGAGCAATCTGCAAGTCGTGCGCATTTACCCGTATTATCCATCGCACGAGGGATTTTTAAATTCCTACCGATTGTGGATTGGGATAACCGCCAAGTATATCAATATTTGAAAAAACATGACCTCAGTTACCATCCGCTTTGGGAGCAGGGCTATCTATCGGTCGGCGACACGCATACCACGCGTAAATGGGAGCCGGGGATGCGTGAGGAAGAAACGCGCTTCTTTGGGCTGAAACGCGAATGTGGCCTTCACGACGGCTAATGCTTTGGCGCAGAAGAGGTAGGTGCTAGTAGTCCTCGCAGCAGCGGCGTTAAGACGAGTACTAGCTGGTGGCCGCGCTGTTGTAACCGTTTAGGATAATGGCTGTCGATAAAGGCTAAATTATCCTTTGCGGCATCATCATGAAACAATGGCGCTTCGTCCGCTGCGGCAAGCGTAATCAGCGTGTTCGTATTCGAGGCGGTGACGCGCATATAGGGGAGCCCCAGCTTCTCGAACTCGGTTAACGTGCGCGAACGGCTACTGGCTAATTGCGCAGTTGATAGCGAAACATGGTAGTGCTGAGCGAGTCGCTTGGCTTCACCCGTTGTCTGTTTACGCACCGCTGCTGCGGTATTGGCACCGTTTAAAAAGGCCAGTTTTTTGCCTGCGATGATATTTTCTATATCGATCACCAGTAGCGTATTCGCCCGGTCGTGGGTCGACAAGCTATTCAGATAATCTTGAACGCCATGCTGCTGCGGCTGGGTGCCACTTAGCGCGACAAACCGTAAGCCATAGCCTTTGTGGGTGGTCGCTAAGCGCTTAGCTAATTCCAGCATAACTCCTAAGCTTGCGGCACTGTTATCGACGCCTTGAAAGGTTAATCCACCGATGTTCTGTTGGCGCTGCTGTGCCGTCAGTGCCTGCGGGGTATCGATATGGGTGACGATCAGGATCTGCTGAGGGAGCTGCCCACGATGCTCCGCGACAACAGATAGCGCTGAGCGCGGACGGGCCTCTCCCACCTGACGATGGATCTGTGTGGCATAGCCTAGCTGCGTGAATTGCTGGTCCAGATATTGCGCGGTCAGGAACTCAGCCGGTGACCCGGACATCCTGCCGGGAAAATAGGTGGCGATATAGCGTGCTTGCTGGTCTGCATAGTTTCCCACCTCTTGCTCAGATTGAGCCTGTGCCAGCAGAGGGGAGAACAAAAGGCTAGAGCAAAGCACACAAGATGCTAATTTATTCTTTAACAAACTTAACATTATTAATAGGTTCCACACAGTCACGCAGCGCAGATAATATCATTAGTCGTACGTTCTAAGGGTAGACATTTATCTGAATTACGCCGTTATACCCTAAAGCAAAAAAATTGCTAAGCTTATTCCATAATGTTACTGCTCATTCCAAAACAACATTTCATCATTAGACCCAGAAGCTTATATAGTTTAGTCATTGAACGACTAACTTTGTTGAGTGCGTGTGGACTACTTACCGCTGTTTGCTGAATTAAAAAATCGTCCAGTATTGGTGATTGGTGGGGGCGAAATTGCCTCCAGAAAAATCGATCTGTTGTTGCGTGCACAGGCGGTTGTGCACATTGCCGCGCGTGAGCTTTCCCACGAGGTCAACGAGCTAGTCGAGGCGCAGCAGGCCTTATGGATTGCGTCGGAATATCATCCTGATCAAATCGATAAGGTTTTTTTCGTTATTGCCGCGACAGACGACGCGGAACTCAACGAACAGGTCTATCAAGACGCACAGCGTAAATTCAAATTGGTTAATGTGGTCGATGACCAAGCGCGCTGTAGTTTTATCTTTCCTTCAATTGTCGACCGCTCGCCGGTGATCGTCGCGATCTCCTCGGCGGGTACCGCTCCTGTATTGGCTCGCTCATTACGCGAAAAGATCGAGACACTGCTTCCGGCTCGTCTTGGCGATGCCGCACAACTCGCCGGATGTTGGCGCGACCGCGTGAAACAGCGTTTTCAGCGTATGGTCGATCGCCGTCGTTTCTGGGAGCGTCTGTTTAGCGGTGAGTTTATGCACCAAGCAACGGCGGGTAACCTGCAACAGGCGGAGGCGATCCTCGCACAAAGCCTGCAGCACCCGGTGGCGCAGCGTGGAGAAATCTATTTAGTCGGCGGTGGTCCTGGGGATCCCGGGTTACTCACGCTAAGGGGCCTGCAAGTAATGCAGCTGGCAGATGTCGTGCTCTACGATCACTTGGTAAGCGACGAGGTATTAGATCTGGTTCGCCGCGATGCAGAGCGGATCTGTGTCGGTAAACGTGCTGGCGCTCATTCAGTGCCGCAAAACGAAACAAACCAATTATTAGTCAGCCTAGCCCAACAAGGTAAAAAAGTCGTTCGTCTAAAAGGTGGAGACCCGTTCATTTTTGGGCGCGGCGGCGAGGAGCTAGAGGCGGCGGTGGCGGCCAATATTCCTTTCCAAGTCGTCCCCGGGATCACCGCGGCGGCGGGGGCGACGGCTTACGCCGGTATTCCACTGACTCATCGGGACTATGCGCAGAGCGCGGTCTTTATAACCGGACATTGTCGCAGCGATGGGCGAGAACCCGACTGGGCTGCACTGGCGCTCAGCGACCAGACCCTAGCCATCTATATGGGGACGGTAAAAGCGGGAGAAATTAGTCGCCGCTTAATCGAACACGGCCGAGCGGCCGAAACGCCGGTTGCGGTTATTGCACGGGGCACCCGGCAAGACCAGTGCGTGCTCACCGGTCGGCTCGATCAGCTCGCAGATTTAGCGACTCATGCGCCATCGCCCGCTCTAGTGGTGATTGGCGAGGTCGTTCACTTACACAAGCAGTTAGCCTGGTTTCAGAAGTCATCCGCGATGATGACTCCCTCTTCAGCGCTTACCCCTATTATTTGAGGAATCGTATGGACCAACAACGACTGACTCATCTGCGTCAGCTTGAAGCAGAGAGTATTCACATCCTACGCGAGGTGGCAGCAGAATTCTCCAACCCGGTCATGATGTACTCGATCGGTAAAGACTCTTCGGTCATGTTGCATCTTGCCCGTAAGGCTTTCTACCCAGGCAAGCTTCCTTTCCCTCTATTACACGTCGACACGGGCTGGAAATTTAAGCAAATGTACGAGTTTCGTGATCGGATGGTCAAAGAGATTGGCGCTGAGCTTATCGTACACCGTAACCCTGAAGGGGTTGCAATGGGGATCAACCCCTTCGTACACGGCAGCGCCAAGCATACCGATATCATGAAGACGGAAGGCTTAAAGCAGGCTCTGAATAAGTATGGTTTCGATGCGGCCTTCGGTGGCGCACGTCGCGACGAAGAAAAATCGCGTGCGAAAGAACGTATCTATTCTTTCCGCGATCGGTTTCACCGTTGGGATCCGAAAAATCAGCGTCCTGAGCTATGGCACAACTACAACGGTCAAATCAATAAAGGCGAGAGTATTCGTGTGTTCCCGCTCTCAAACTGGACCGAGCTGGATATCTGGCAATATATCTTTTTAGAGAACATTGAGATCGTTCCGCTGTATCTATCGGCAGAACGTCCGGTTCTTGAGCGCGACGGCATGCTAATGATGATCGATGACGATCGCATCGACCTACAACCTGGCGAGAAAATCGAACAGCGTAAAGTCCGTTTTCGTACACTAGGCTGCTGGCCGCTTACCGGTGCGGTTGAGTCTTCGGCCGAAACACTGCCGGAAATTATTGAAGAGATGTTGGTTTCCACCACCAGCGAGCGCCAAGGCCGCGTTATCGATCGGGACCAAGCCGGCTCGATGGAAATGAAAAAACGCCAGGGTTACTTCTAAGGATCTGATTATGAATAACGCATTAGCACAACAAATTGCCGAACAAGGTGGCGTAGAAGCCTGGCTGACCGCACAACAATACAAGAGCTTACTCCGCTTCCTGACCTGCGGAAGCGTTGATGATGGGAAAAGTACCCTCATTGGCCGTCTACTTCATGATACCCGCCAAATCTATGAAGACCAGCTCACCTCACTGCACAACGACAGTAAGCGCCATGGTACGCAAGGCGAGAAGCTCGATTTGGCGCTGCTGGTCGACGGACTACAGGCGGAGCGCGAGCAAGGGATTACCATTGATGTTGCCTATCGCTATTTCTCGACGGAGAAGCGTAAATTTATCATTGCTGACACGCCAGGCCACGAGCAATACACGCGAAACATGGCAACTGGCGCCTCAACCTGTGACTTGGCTATCCTACTGATCGATGCTCGCAAAGGGGTATTAGACCAAACGCGACGCCATAGCTTTATCTCGACCTTGCTGGGTATCAAGCACTTGGTGGTGGCGGTGAACAAAATGGATCTGGTTGAGTATAGCGAGATGACGTTTAACGACATCGTGCAGCAATATCTCGACTTTGCAGAGCAACTGCCGAAGGACCTCGACATTCGCTTCGTTCCGGTCTCCGCACTAGAAGGGGAAAATATCGCGAATGCTAGCCAGCATATGCCTTGGTACACCGGCCCGACGTTGTTAGAGATTTTAGAAACGGTCGACATCAATAAAGTCGTGGAAGGTCAAGCGATGCGCTTCCCGGTACAATATGTCAATCGTCCTAACCTCGATTTTAGAGGGTATGCAGGGACCGTTGCCTCGGGTACCGTCTCGGTCGGTCAACAGATTAAAGTATTGCCTTCTGGCGTTAGCAGCCGCGTAGCCAAAATTACCACTTTCGATGGGGATCTCGAACACGCCTCTGCGGGTGAGGCGGTCACCTTGGTGCTGGAAAGTGAAATCGATATCTCTCGCGGTGACCTGCTCGTCGACGTCGAGGCGCAATTAAGCCCCACGCACTCCGCGGAAGTAGACGTGGTGTGGATGGGCGAAAATGCCTTACAACCTGGCCAGAGTTATCAGGTAAAAGTCGCCGGCAAGACAGCACGTGCCGTGGTCGATGAGATTATTCACCAAGTGAATATCAATACGCTCGCCACCAGTGAGACTCAGACGCTACCGCTCAACGCAATTGGCCGTGCGCTACTCACCTTTGACGAGCCGCTGATGCTCGATCCTTATGCGCAAAACCCTGTAACGGGCGGCCTTATCTTTATCGACCGCTTGAGTAATGTCACGGTGGGGGCGGGGATGGTCTATCAAACTCGCGCGGTAGACAGCCATCAGTCCACCGGACAATTCAGTGCCTTTGAACTTGAGCTGAACGCGCTAGTGCGTAAGCATTTCCCGCACTGGGATGCGAAGGATCTGCGAGATAGTCTGAAATGAGTCGGCAAGCCGAAAATATTGTCTGGCATCAGCATGCCGTGACGGCTGAGATGCGCGAAACACTGCACCGCCATCGCGGTGCAGTCGTATGGTTTACCGGGCTATCAGGGTCCGGCAAATCAACGCTCTCCGGCGCGGTAGAGCTAGCGCTGCACCAATTGGGCATTAGCTCCTTCCTTCTCGACGGCGACAACGTGCGCCAGGGGTTGTGCCGTGACCTTGGATTTAGCGATGAAGATCGCAAGGAAAATATCCGTCGTATTAGTGAGGTGGCCAACTTAATGGCGGATGCCGGGCTGATCGTACTGACGGCCTTTATCTCTCCGCACCGCAGCGAGCGCCAAGTGGCCCGTGAACTGATTGGTGAAGAGAGATTTATCGAAATATTTGTCGATACGCCAGTGGAAATTTGCGAACAGCGCGATCCCAAAGGGCTTTACCGTAAGGCGAGGGCGGGTGAAATCAAAGACTTCACGGGGATTGGCTCGGGTTACGAACCTCCTCTAACGCCTGAACTCAAGGTCGACGGTCAACAATTGGTTACAAAACTTAGCGAGCAGATCATCGACCTGTTGCGCGAGCGCGCTATTATTCCGGCTTAACTTTTTTCAAGGATAAGCCACGAGTTATGCCTGATTTGCCCGACCCAGTTAGTCATGCGCCACCCTATAATAAAGAATGGCCCTCCGCACTCGTTGCCGGGGGCTGTTTTGGCCTATTCGCTTACCTGCTTGCACTCCTTTCTCCCTTTATGGCGTTTGGCGCCAGCGTACTCTTCTTTTTCCTCTATACTTGGCCTTTCTTTTTAGCGCTACTGCCTGTTGCTGTCTTCTCAGGCATGGCGATATCGGTATGGCAACGTCAAAAGATATTTATCACTTTTTTACTCACCTTGGCCGTGGTCGGTCTTAGCTTCTGGGGATTATTTTATGCCTTCATCGGATGGTGAGGCGAATCGCCCGGGATAGACGACACTAAAACTTGTCAGAAAACGCTGACTTGCGGCAGGTTACAGTGGAGTCAAAGGCTAACTTGTGGGAAGATTAGCGAATCTGTCGGGGGGAAGGATGGGAAAACTCACTTTATTGCTACTTATTTTACTGGGATGGTTACAATATTCATTGTGGCTCGGTAAAAATGGTATCCATGATTACAGTCGTGTCAGCGAGGAAGTTGCGCAGCACCAAGATGCTAATGCAAAACTTAAAGCGCGTAATGATCAGCTCTTTGCTGAAATCGACGATCTTAATGGCGGGTCTGAAGCCATTGAAGAGCGCTCGCGAGACGAGCTTGGTATGATTCGTCCTGGTGAAACCTTCTTTCGCTTAGTGCCTGAACAGAACCGTAACGCCGTTAATAATTCGGCATCAGGACAATAACAACGACGAAAATTAATGATGACAACCGTTTCTCCTACGGGAATTATTGCTGTGGTTCCCGCCGCCGGCATTGGCAGCCGCATGCAATCCTCTTGCCCAAAACAATATCTGTCGATCGGCTCTAAAACTCTCCTCGAACACAGTATCGCCGTACTCGTCGCTCACCCAGCGATTACCCAGGTTATCGTTGCCCTACACCCCGAGGATATCCACTTTCGTCATCTGCCCATCGCGGACGATAGACGGATAACGACGGTAATTGGCGGAGAAACGCGTGCTGAATCCGTTTTAGCCGCGCTGGAGAGTATCAATGCAGCAGCGACCCCTTGGGTACTCGTTCACGATGCGGCTCGTCCTTGCTTGGCCTTAACTGATTTAGAGCGTCTATTAGCCCTGACTACACAGAGTTCAGTGGGGGGCTTGCTCGCGACGCCGGTTAAAGACACGATGAAACGGGCGATGAGTGGAGAAAAACAGGTCGACCATAGTGTTGAACGGCGCGATCTCTGGCATGCGCTAACGCCTCAGCTCTTTCCATTGTCGTTGTTAAAGACGTGTTTATCTACCGCATTGCAACGGGGGGAAGAAGTGACTGACGAAGCCTCGGCGTTGGAGCTATGTGGCTATCATCCTGAACTCGTTGAAGGCCGCAGTGATAATTTAAAAGTGACCCGTCCAGAAGATCTGGCATTAGCGGGGTTCTATCTTTCTCAATAACACCAATAGGAGCCGCATAATGCGTATTGGACACGGTTTCGATGTACATGCTTTCGGAGGGGAAGGCCCCTTGGTCATCGGCGGAGTGCGTATTCCCTTCCCACAAGGTTTTCTTGCCCATTCTGACGGTGATGTCGCGCTACACGCGTTAACCGATGCCCTCCTTGGCGCGGTGGCGCTTGGGGATATCGGTAAACTCTTTCCCGATACCGACCCGGCCTTCAAAGGCGCGGACAGCCGCGGCTTGCTCCGGGAAGCTTGGCGCCGTATTCAAGAGAAAGGCTACACGATCGGTAACGTCGACGTGACGATTATCGCTCAGGCGCCAAAAATGCTGCCACATATTCCCCAAATGCGTATCAATATCGCTGAAGACTTAGGCTGCCACATGGACGACGTAAATGTTAAAGCGACCACGACGGAAAAATTAGGCTTCACCGGGCGTGGGGAAGGGATTGCTTGCGAAGCGGTCGCTCTGCTAACCAAGGTAGAAAAATGATAGAGAGTACTCCCTTAACGTGGTTGCTGGGTAAGCCTAGTGCGACGGGATTGATTAAACAGTCTGCGAGCGATTTTCGTGTTGTCGAAGATCTTGGCTATACTGCTGATCAACATGGTGAGCATTTGCTCATTCGCCTACGTAAAACCGGCTGTAACACGCGCTTCGTTGCTGATGCACTGGCGAAATTTTTAAAAATTCCGGCACGAGAAGTCAGCTATGCTGGCATGAAAGATCGCCATGCCGTCACCGAGCAAACGCTCTGCGCTCGCTTTCCGGGTAAAGAGATGCCAAGTTTTGCGGCATTTTCGCTCGAAGGGGTAGAAATCCTTGAGGTCGCCCGGCACCAACGTAAAGTGCGTATCGGTGGTCTTGCAGGAAACTCGTTTCAGTTGGTGGTTCGCGATATCAGCGATAAGCAGGCGGTCGAGCAGCGTTTAGCCGTTATCGCCGAGCAGGGTGTACCTAATTATTTTGGTGAGCAACGCTTCGGACGTGATCGCCACAATATCACCCTCGCTCAACAATGGGCGGCTGGAGAGATTCGGATTAAAGATCGTGCCAAGCGTAGCCTGCTGCTTTCTGCGATACGTAGCGATATCTTCAACCAAGTGACTAGTGCACGACTCGCGAAACAGGCGAGTCTCTCCCAATTATGGGTAGGCGACTGCGTACAGCTTACGGGACGGGGAAGCTGGTTTGTCGTCGACGATGACGAGTTTGCACAGACGCAGACCCGTGTTCAACATGGCGAATTACGGATTACCGCGCCACTCGTCGGTAAGGGCGAGGGGGTGGTGAGTGGTGCTGCCGCTGAATTTGAGCAACAACAGTTGGCGGCGCACAGCGCTTTTATTACATTATTATCTAACGAAAGGGTAGATGCGGCACGTCGAGCGATGCTGGTCTGCCCACAAAAAATGACCTGGGAATGGCTGGATGAGCACAATCTTCAGCTTAATTTCTGGCTGCCTGCTGGCAGCTATGCAACCAGTGTCGTCAGAGAACTCGTTTTACAGGGAGAAATGATTGAGGATCCTGCTGAGTAATGATGACGGTGTGTTAGCACCCGGCATTCAACGGTTGGCTCAAGCGCTGCGTAGCATGGCGCAAGACGTCCGTATTATTGCTCCTGACCGTAATCGTAGCGGCGCCTCAAGCGCGTTGACGCTCGATATGCCATTACGGACTTATCGGCATGCTAACGGCGATATCGCGGTGCAACAGGGCACGCCGACAGATTGCGTCTATCTAGGGGTTAATTGTCTGATGACGCCGGCCCCCGATATCGTGATTTCTGGCATTAACGCCGGGCCGAATCTTGGGGACGATGTCATCTACTCTGGGACGGTGGCTGCTGCCATAGAAGGACGTCACTTGGGGCTGCCCGCGCTCGCCGTGTCACTTAACGGTAGTACGTATTACGAGACGGCGGCCGAGGTAACCTGTCAGATCCTTCGCGTCCTTACCGCCCAGCCGTTACGCCTCAGCCCTGTATTAAACATCAACGTTCCTGATCTTCCTTTAGCTGAAATCAAAGGATGGAAGGTGACGCGCTGCGGTTACCGCCATCCCGCCGATAGAGTGATCACCCAACAAGATCCGCGTGGTGAGACCTTATATTGGATCGGCCCGCAGGGTAAGCCGCATGATGCAGGGGAAGGGACTGACTTCGACGCGATCGAACAGGGGTATGTTTCTATCACTCCATTAGGCATCGATCTCACGGCTTACCATGCAGTATCCCAACTTTCCGAATGGTTAGAGAATGTCGAGGGCCTAGTTACATGCTGAGTCGGCGTGTTGAGATGTTACTTGATTACTTACGTCTGCATGGGATTGCCGACGAGGCGATACTGCGTGCGATTTCGCTGGTTCCCCGCGAGCAGTTTGTCGACGAGGCATTTGAACATAAGGCTTGGGATAATAATGCCTTACCCATAGGCTATGGCCAAACCATCTCACAGCCTTATATGGTCGCCAGAATGACGGAACTGCTAGGGTTGACGCCTTTTTCCCGTGTACTAGAGATCGGTACAGGCTCGGGCTACCAAACGGCCATCCTCGCAAACTTAGTCGAGCACGTTTATTCGGTGGAGCGGATCAAGGGATTACAGTGGGCGGCAAAACGGCGTCTAAAGAACCTTGACCTGCACAATGTCTCTACGCGTCATGGCGACGGCTGGCATGGCTGGGTCTCACGCGGGCCTTTCGATGCGATCATCGTGACCGCGGCTGCGCCTGAAATACCTTTCGAATTACTCGCGCAGCTTGCCGAAGGCGGCGTCATGGTACTCCCCGTGGGCGAAGAACAGCAGTTTTTACAACGTATCCAGCGAACGGGTGATACCTTCACTGACGACATAATAGAACCCGTACGATTCGTACCGTTAATTCCAGGCGACCTGGCTTAACGTTTTCCTGACATCGTCTCATAGCCTGATTCGGCGTTGCCTGCTACTATTGGACGATAATTTCATTTAAGCATCTTAAAATCTGAGTTTGGATCTTAATATCGATAGCCGTAAGCCTTATGGGGGAATGAATGAGCAAAGGAAGCAATAGTATTAATTATCGCCAGATGGCGCTAGCCTCATTGATTGCAGCCAGCTTGGCAGGATGCAGCAGTTCAGATAGTGATAATTCGCAAGCTCCAATCACCGCCATCGGCGCGAGCGGCGGCGCTCCAGCGGGATCAGCACAACCTGCAGTTCCAAACTATCCTTCACCGTCATCGGCCGTACCGAATGCTCCACGAGCCATGGCCTCGCAGCCTATCGCACAGCGTGTACCGCGTACTCAGCCAGTGACGAACGTGGTACCCACGGCAAGCTCAACTTCCGGACAAGTCCCTGTAGGCCAACCGGTCAAGTTACAGAATGGAAAAATCGTCTATAACCGTAATTATGGGAATATTCCTAAGGGTAGTTATAGCGGCAGCACCTACACTGTTAAGCGCGGTGATACATTATTCTACATTGCATGGATTACAGGTAACGACTTTCGTGATCTTGCACAAAAGAATAATGTCGCAGCACCTTATGGCTTGAATGCGGGTCAAGTACTGCAAATTGGTAACGGTGCCGGACAACCCATAACGGGGCCTAATGAAATTAGTAAGGCAGACAATGTCTCAACTAATGAAAATAGTGCAAATAATGTTCAGAGAACCGTTCCCAAAGAGGTTGCACAACGACCAATAGTTACGTATTCTGAAGATACTGATGAACAAAGCAGCAATAATTCTGCTCAATCAAGCAGCAAATTATTACCGGGCAAAGCTGCTGTGCCAGGAAGTGCTGCAGCGCCAATTGTGGCGCCGGTTACGACTCCAACGGTCAGTAGCACCACCAGTTCAACACCAATTACTACTTGGCGTTGGCCGACAAGCGGAAAGATTATTGATGGTTTTTCTGCGTCGGAAGGGGGGAATAAGGGTATCGATATTGCGGGCTCACGTGGTCAGGCAGTGGTCTCTACAGCAGCGGGTAGAGTTGTTTATGCAGGTAATGCGTTACGCGGTTACGGTAACCTCATTATCATTAAGCATAATGATGATTATCTCAGTGCTTATGCACACAACGACACAATGCTGGTTAGAGAGCAACAGGAAGTCACTGCTGGGCAGAAAATTGCCACCATGGGGAATACAGGGACCAGCTCGGTAAGATTGCACTTTGAGATTCGTTATAAAGGAAAATCCGTCAATCCGTTGCGTTATTTACCGCAACGATAGATGCAGGGCCTTCTGGCTCTGCCCAGGACCAGGAGGCATCACAATGAGTCAAAATACGCTGAAAGTTGAAGAGTTACATGATATCGACCTTGAAGATCATGATAATGTAGCTTTTGAAGAGCAGAACGCGACGAGCGATTCAAAAGATGATTATGGAATTTCGAACGCGGAAGAGGATCTCTTCTCGCCGAATTCATCCCAACGGGTTCTGGACGCTACACAACTTTACTTAGGTGAAATTGGTTTCTCACCACTGCTGACCGCAGAGGAAGAGATCTACTTCGCTCGCCGTGCATTACGCGGTGACGTTTCATCACGCCGTAGAATGATCGAGAGTAACTTACGCCTCGTGGTCAAAATTTCTCGTCGCTATAACAACCGTGGATTACCGCTTCTCGATCTTATCGAAGAAGGTAACTTAGGTTTGATCCGCGCGGTAGAGAAATTCGATCCTGAGAAAGGCTTCCGCTTCTCTACCTACGCCACGTGGTGGATCCGCCAAACTATCGAGCGGGCAATCATGAATCAGACGCGTACCATTCGTCTGCCTATCCATATCGTGAAAGAACTGAATGTGTACTTACGTACCGCTCGTGAATTGACTCAGGTCTTAGACCATGAGCCAACGGCGGAAGATATTGCACATAAATTGGATAAGCCCGTCGAGGATGTCAGTCGAATGCTTCGCCTGAACGAACGTATCGCCTCAGTTGATACGCCTATCGGTGGCGATTCTGATACGTCGCTGCTTGATATGATTTCGGATGATGACGAGAACTCGCCTGAGTATACCAATCAAGATAACGATATGAAGCAAAGCATCGTTAAATGGTTGTACGAGCTGAATGCTAAACAGCGCGAAGTCCTTGCACGTCGTTTCGGTCTGTTAGGTTACGAACCCGCTACGCTTGAAGATGTAGGACAAGAAATCGGTCTGACTCGCGAACGTGTTCGTCAAATTCAAGTTGAAGGTCTACGTCGCTTGCGCGAAATCCTTGAAGGTCAAGGCTTAAGCTTAGATGCACTGTTCCTGTAGTCGTTATTGAATCGAAAAAAAGCCATCGTAAGATGGCTTTTTTTTTTGCCTAGGCTTAGAGCAACGTCTTAAGCCGATAGACCCACTCCAGCGCTTGGCGCGGGCTTAGGCTGTCGGGATCTAGCGCCTCCAACGCATCAAGCGCCGGCGAAGTCTCTTCCACCAGAAGGGGAAGTTGATGAGTATCGTCAGCTTGGCTAGGGCGCTGGCTGGGCTGGGTTTCGAGTTCACGCAACTTCTGCCGCGCACGCTTAATCACCTCTTTAGGTACACCGGCTAAGGCAGCGACCGCCAAGCCATAACTTTTACTCGCTGCACCCTCGCTAACCGTATGCATGAACGCGATGCTATCGCCATGCTCTCGGGCATCGAGGTGCACGTTCTCTACGCCTTGGATCTGGTCGGGCAGGGCAGTCAACTCAAAGTAGTGGGTGGCAAATAACGTGAGCGATTGTAACTGCTTGGCTAGATTTTCTGCACAAGCCCAAGCCAAAGACAGCCCATCGTAGGTCGAGGTCCCCCGGCCAATCTCATCCATCAATACTAAACTGTGTCGAGTGGCGTTGTTTAGAATATTCGCCGTCTCGGTCATCTCCACCATAAAGGTCGACCTTCCCGAGGCTAAGTCATCGGCCGCCCCAACCCGCGTGAAGATGCGATCGATAGGGCCGATGGTGACGGCGTCAGCGGGGACGTAACTCCCCATCCAGCTGAGTAGCGCAATTAGCGCGGTCTGACGCATATAGGTGCTTTTCCCGCCCATATTAGGCCCTGTGATGATCAGCATCCGGCGCTCGGGCTGTAACGACACGGGGTTGGCAATAAACGGTTCTTTTAATACCTGCTCCACGACCGGATGGCGGCCATTGGCGATCGTAATGCCGGGTTGGTCGGATAAGGTCGGGCAGACATAATGTAAGGTCTCAGCACGCTCCGCCAGGTTTGCTAAGACGTCCAGCTCTGCCAGAGCTGTCGCACTGCGTTGTAACTCGGCGAGGTGCGGCAAGAGCTGGTCAAATAGCTGCTCGTAGAGCATTTTTTCTAAGGCAAGTGCTTTCCCTTTAGAGGTTAACACTTTGTCTTCGTACTCTTTCAACTCTGGGATGATATAGCGTTCCGCATTTTTCAGCGTTTGGCGGCGCACGTAGTGGATGGGGACTTGATGGCTTTGCCCACGGCTTACCTGAATGAAGTAGCCGTGTATCGCGTTATAGCCGACCTTTAAGGTATCGAGTCCTAAGCGCCCGCGTTCACGGATCTCTAAACGATCCAGATAGTCCGTCGCTCCCGCGGCTAGCGCTCGCCACTCATCCAACTCTGCGTGATAGCCTGCGGCGATCACACCGCCATCACGAACGAGTACGGGAGGGGCTTCGACGACCGCCTGATCGAGGAGTTCGCGTAGTGTACTAAAGTCGCCACAGCCTTCAGCGAGTGCTGCCAGCGATGCGCCAGTCGTCTCGGCGAGTAGAGCTTGGATTTCGGGAAGCTGATGGAACGCATGACGCATCCGTGCGAGATCGCGAGGACGCGCGGTACGCAGCGCCAGACGGGCAAGAATACGCTCTAAATCGCCGACTTGATGGAGCAATGGCTGCAGCGAGGAGGCCAGCGGCTGCAATTCAGCGATCGCCTCCTGACGCGCAGCGATAACCTTGGCGTCGCGCAGGGGTGTATGTAACCAACGCTTAAGCATCCGGCTGCCCATCGGGGTAACGGTACGATCCAACACCGAGGCCAGCGTGTTATCCGTCCCCCCGGCGAGATTATAGGTAATCTCTAAATTTCTACGCGTAGCGGCATCCATGATGATGGTATCTTGCTGACGCTCCATCGTGATACTACGCAGATGGGGCAGGGCGGTACGCTGGGTATCTTTCGCATATTGCAGCAGGCATCCGGCGGCTGGCAGCGCGAGTAAGGCCTGTTCGACCCCAAACCCTTGTAGATCACGCGTACCGAACTGTAGCGTCAGTTGCTGGCGAGCCGTAGCAAGATCGAACTCCCACACTGGGCGGCGACGCAACCCACGACGCTGCTCGATCAAATGAAAAGCCGTAAAGCCTTCCGGGTAGAGGAGTTCTGCCGGATTGCTGCGTTGTAGCTCTGCCGCGAGCGTCTCTTCGCTCTGTGCCTCGGTAAGCAGAAAACGACCCGAACCGATATCCAGCGTGGCATAGCCAAAGCCTTGTTTGCTCTCGTAGACGGCGGCCAGCAAGTTATCTTGACGCTCGTTTAACAACGCCTCATCGCTAATCGTCCCCGGCGTGACGATACGCAATACTTTACGTTCGACCGGACCCTTGCTGAGTGCGGGGTCGCCGACCTGTTCGCAGATCGCGACCGATTCGCCCATCTGTACCAGCTTAGCTAAATAGCCCTCTACGGCATGATAGGGCACGCCGGCCATAGGAATCGGTTGTCCGGCGGAGGAGCCGCGCTTGGTTAAGGAGATATCCAGCAGTTGTGACGCCCGGCGAGCATCATCAAAAAATAGCTCATAAAAATCCCCCATACGATAGAACAATAGGATATCCGGATGCTCGGCTTTCAGGCCAAGATACTGCTGCATCATGGGCGTGTGGGTGGGTAAGTTGTCGTGAGTCGTCATTAGCTTGGGTATCCATTTCCGTGGTTTTCGATTGTGTCAGTGAATGTTCTGGTTATCGTTAGGTTTCACGTTGTCGCATCGAAATCATGAAATTATTAATTTGAAGATAAAGTTAAGTGTTACTTGCCGACGTCTCATCGGATGAGAGGCGGATGCATGTTGCGTGACCTACATCGATATTCGTGACTACATGAGGTGCATGATAACCGAGTCTGTAGGGCAGGAAAACACAAGGGGAAACGACTTTACTCTAAAATGAGAGAAATGACGAAGATGTGTGAAAAAGATAAGACTGATATAGGCGAAAACGGGGGGCTGTGTTTTGTGATGCTACTGAGATTACGCGTTAGGATACCATTGATTTAATCAATGGCATTGTAGCTCGAGGAGTGAACGCACAGGCCATTCAGATACTGAGGGAGCTTTCACTCACATATGCATTAACTACGAGTCTTGGGCGCTTTGATGACAGATTTGCGAATCCGGCGATGTTAGCAAAATCCAGCTGATGACAGACAAGAATTAAGCTCATAGAGGGATGAGGAACACAATTACTTAGTGAGGACGAGCTTGTTAAATTATTTAAATAAGCCACCGGGCTCTTCTTATACCCCAACGGTCAAAAACGTCTAACTCTCTGGACCGGGTGTCGTACCGGTTAACGACATAATTCATAAAAGCTGAGAAACGCAGAGCTGGTTGCATGAAAATCCGATGTTCAGGGAATTTATCAGCCGGTTTATATTGAACGGCTATGGCAGGCGATTCATGACATGATAACGCGCAGTCATCAGTGCCGTTCAATGGGGTAGCTTTTGAAAAAGGTTCGCCATTGTATGGAAACTGTCAGCCCGTTTCCCGGTGGTAAACATGGACTGGCAAAAGTGTAACAGTATTAGGCGCAGCTATTTAGTGAGGCACTAGCAGGCGAGGAATCAATTAGAGGCGCAGCTGAATGCAATGCTGAGGATAGTGCTGTAAACGGACTGAGCCGGATAAACAAAAAACATTACAAATTTCATATAGTAGAATAATATTAAAATGGCGAGGTGACGATGAGTGCTTCCGACAGTGGTAACCGGAACCGAGCGATTCACCCAATAGGAGATACAAATATGATCCGTATGCGCGTTAAAAACTTTGGTCCGATAGGGCCGGGCCCATCGGACAGTGACGGCTGGATCGAATTTAAATCTGTAACAGTGTTTATTGGCAACCAGGGCGCGGGTAAGAGTACCCTCGCTAAACTGTTTTCCACTTTTTGCTGGATTGAAAAAGCGCTGGTTCGTGGTGATCACCCGAAGAAATGGTTTGAGCGCAAAGGGCGTTTTAAAAATATGTTTCTTAGCTATCACCGCCTGGAAAGTTATCAGGACCTGGATAAGCGCGGAGAGACGGTGATTGAGTACGAGGGGGAAGCCTGGGCAATCCGTTATAGCGCGAACCAGTTAAGTATTTCTGAGCTTCCTGGCCAGCAGTATGCGTTGCCGCAGGTGATGTATGTCCCTGCCGAACGTAATTTTATCTCATATGTGCGTAACCCTAGTGAACTGAAACTCTCCTCTGAGTCGCTAAAGGAGTTTTTGTCGGCTTTCGAACTGGCAAAACAAAACCTGCCCAAAATCGTAAAACTGCCGATTAATGACACTGAAATCGAAAATGACAAACTTAATGATATCGTTAACCTGAAAGGGCCGGGCCATAGGCTGCGCCTGACGGATGCCTCCAGCGGATTCCAGTCTCTTGTACCGTTGTATATGGTCAGCCTGCATCTGGCGGATACTGTGCAGGACCAGATTCAGGATAAGCCAATGAGCGCCGATGAGAGAGAGCGTTTCGCGCAGGAGTTCACGAATATTTTTGATAATAATAGCCTGACTCAGGAACAGAAACGGGTGGCTGTCTCAGCCCTTTCGCGCCGGTTTAACAAAAGTGCCTTTATTAATATCGTGGAAGAACCGGAACAAAATCTATTCCCGTCTTCACAATGGGAAATGTTGAAAAGCCTACTGGCGTTTAACCGGCAGGGTAAAGCCAATCGCTTGGTGCTGACTACCCACAGCCCCTATATTGTTAGCTACCTCTCGCTAGCGGTACAGGGGAAATATCTGCAGCAGCGTATCATTGAGAGAGAGCAGAGCGCGTTATTACCCCGCCTCAGTGCCCTGATCCCGGAAACGGCATTGTTGGACCCGGATGAAGTAGCAATCTACCAATGCAGCGATCAGGATGGTAGCGTTATCCGGCTGGCAACTTATGAGGGCATCCCTTCGGATAAAAATCTGCTGAATGACTGGCTGCGGATGGGTAATACCTTGTTTGATCAGCTTCTGGAGCTGGAAGAGGAGCTTTAAATGGATTTTTTTAAGGTAGCATGCAGGAGCGGACCTTTTACGCAGGAAACCTTTGGCATCTGTGACAACCAGGACAGCACACCCGCTTATGTGGATACTAGTAATCCGCAAGATTGGGTGGCGACCGTTGAGAACCTGGCACAGCTCAAGGTTATCTTTACCTCGATTGATAAATGTGTGCTACTGGACGGAGATCAACCCGGTCGAGGGCGCTGTGACGGCATGCTGACAACGGATAAACTACTCTATCTGGTGGAGTTGAAAGAGCAGCGGGCTAACTGGCGAAGTGATGCAACAGAACAGCTACGATCCACCATTCTTTTTCTGCAGCAATATCATGATCTTAGCGCATACAAACACAAGAAAGCCTTTGGCTGCAATAAACGTTATCCAGCATTTATCGAGATTGAGCAAGAAACGAAGCGTCGCTTCTTTGATGAATATGGCTTTCGGCTGGATCTACAGGGGATTATTAAGCTACCGAGAGGGTAACGGGAGTTAATTCAGTAAAACCTAAAGTAAGCACAAAGATGGTGCTGCGTTTCTTAAGCTTTGTGATTTGTATGGCTATAGTGAGGCTGATGAATGGATTGAGTTTGTCAAGCCAGTGAGAAGGCCCTTGCAAAATTGGTGGCGCGTTATATTAATGAGTATGTTAGCTGCCTCGGTCATGGCTGGGCCATATGTAATGCCGTTCGTCAGGCTATTTTGGTTAACCCTGACAAGATAACCAAAAGTGTTCTATGGCGCGTGCTGTATCATATGATCCAAGGTATGGTGAGTAAGACCGTATACGAGACCCTTCTGGCCAATCCCAGTGTGTGCAGTTTGATTGAGCATGACGGGCCAGTGACTAATCGTGAGATATGCTGGAACCATCTATACCTTGAATTGAAAAGGAAACATTAGCTAACTCGGTACGGCAACCATTCATAAATTATGGTGATATTCTGACAAATTTTGTGTGACACCCCCCCCAAAAAAAAATTACAGAATATAGTGCGAGTATTATCGTTGCGAGTTAAGCGCAACAAATTTACTCGTGCAGCTAACAGAAAGGGTGTAGCATAGGCGCGATAAATCAGAAATTGTTGCCAGCCGTTCTGTGACTGTGGAGCGCAGCATGGCCTGAGATGCGATAAAAACAAAAACAGGGAACACAATGAAATTCACTGAAGATACTCGGGTAAAAATCCCCGTCATCCTCCACCTGATACGGTTGGGATACGACTACCTGTCTCTGAAAGAACAACGTTGGGATAAAGAAACCAACATCTTCCCTGACCTCTTCACCGCTGCGATAGGCAGAATAAACCCCGGGATCACACCCGAACAAGAGAAGGATATCTGTTTCTCAAGAAAACACCTTCTATGTATCGCCCTCTGCCTCTCGCCTGGCGCTGCTTATGCGCAAAATTATGAAACGCTGACCCTAGACTCATCGGGGTTATGGGAAGACATCGTCATTGTGAATAACAAAACGACCAACGGGGCATTGGTCATTGATAATGGCGACAATGTTACGTTAAGAAACGCGAGGATTAATGTGTCGCTGCTTGGCGGTGTTGGCGTTCGAGTCTATAAATCGTCATTTACCGCCGATCAGTTAATCGTCAAAGTGGAAAACCCCAATAATAAAGCGGTCGCCGTTAATATCGGCTCCAGTCAAGTGGATCTGACTAACTCTACTATCACGAATGAAGCCATTGGCGATGGCATCGCGTTTAATAGCTATGATGATGCGCCCTCCATCTTGAAGGTCTCGGATAGCGAGATCTCGACATATAAAGGCTCGGGAATTAGGGCGATGGCGGGAGAGGTGACCCTAAATAGGGTGAATATCACCGCTCGCGGCGACCACTCCCATGCCATTGATATGAATACGGGGACTAAATTCCTCTCCATATTCGGTGGCCATTATAATACCGAAGGTGATGGAGGTTATGGGGTCTGGATGATCCACGATGGCGGCAAGATGGTCGCGCAGAATGCGAGCTTTGAAACATCGGGTAAAAAATCCCATGGCCTAGTGCTGCAACAGTCCAAGGCCAACGTACCGATGAGCGATGCGGTATTAAGCGATATAATTTTTAATGTCACCGGGGATAAGGCTTACGGCATTTACTCGGAAGGTAAGGTAAACGGCTATCGTGTTCAAGTGGATACGTTGGGCGAGAATGGCCATGGTATCGCCGCCTTGAAAGGCGGGACGATCTCTTTAAATAGTGCACGGATTTCTACCGGTAAGGACTCGTCATTCGGCGTGGTGGCAGTCAGTGGGGCAACTATTACTGCCAAAGATTTAAGCGTCACTACTGATGGAAAACTTTCTCATGGCCTGTTTAGTGATCAAGGGACGCTAAACATCAAAGAGAGTCAGGTTTCCACCGTAGGAAAGGATGCCGCGGGACTCTATGTTGGCGGTGATGGTAAAACGAATAGTTGGTCGTACGACCAAATACGTACGCTTACCCCCAATGCGGTGATTGCAGATAGCTCGCTAGAAAGTCAAGAAGGCATCGGCATCCTCGGTGTCGAGGGGGCTAGCGCGGTGCGATTGACGAACAGTGTGGTTAGGAGTGATGTGGACGTTGCGGTCGCCGCGCTCACAACCAAAAATAATGCTCAAAAAGATGTTGCTGCGTCCTTGTATCTTGATGCTCAGGATAGCCAGCTCATCGGTAGTCTCTATGCCAGAACCGATGATAAGCTGTTTGTGGATCTAAAAGGCACTAAGAGTGTACTGACCGGCAAAGCGTTTAATGTTGAGCGCCTCACTTTAGAGAATAGCCGCTGGAATATTACGGGGGATAGCCAGCTAAACAACTTACACAATGAGGGCGTCGTCGCCTTTGGCGATAACGATAGTACTAGCTTTTTGAAGATCGACGGTAACTATAGCGGTTCTGGTGAGCTACTCATGAACGCGGTTCTAGCGGGAGACAATTCACCACGAAATCGCGTGATTATCAATGGCGATGTCTTAGACGGGAGTACGCGGGTAAGCGTTGCGAATCTCGGTGGGAGCGGGGCGGAAACCGTTCAGGGTATCGAGCTTATCTCGGTGGGGGGCACCTCTTACGGCCAGTTTACTCAGCAGGGACGTATTGTAGCGGGCGCTTACGAGTATAATCTGGTGAAAAAAGCGCAGAGTTGGTTTCTGAGTTCACAACAGCCGACACCGGACCCAACGCCGGACCCAACACCGGACCCAACACCGGACCCGACGCCCAACCCTCGGCCAGAGCCGATCTATCGCGTCGAATCCGGTAGCTATTTAGCTAACTACATCGCGGGGAACACTCTTTTCAATACTTCGCTCTTTGAAAGAGAATCGGATCCGTTCGAACATGACGCACCCTTGCTGGGACAAAATACCTCGAATCTCTGGCTACGTCAGTCGGGAGGCCGTAGTGGCTGGTCCGACGGCAGTGGTCAGCTATCGACGAAATCCAATCGCTATGTCGCACAGCTCGGTGGTGCCTTATTGCATATCGAGACGCCAGCAGGTGGGCGCTGGAGTACTGGTGTAATGGCAGGTTATGGCCATCATAATAATTCGACGTCTTCACATCGGGTAGCCTACCGTGCTAAAGGCTCGGTCAATGGCTATAGCACGGGCATCTATTCGACCTGGATCAACGATAACTCGGGTAAAGGTGGCTATATCGATAGCTGGATCCTCTATAACTGGTTCAATAACTCGGTTAAGGGCGATCAATTAACGGCGGAATATTATCGTTCGAAAGGCTTAACCGGGAGTATAGAGGCTGGCTACGTCTCAGAAGTCTTGCGGTTTAATGGCAGTAAAGGGTCTGAATACCGTTGGTACTTTATGCCCTCAGCTCAGCTGACCTATCAGGGGGTGAAACATCATCAGCTGACGGAGGCCAATAATACGCGTATCAGTAATACAGGTAAGAATAATATACAGAGCAAGCTGGGGATCAGGAGCTGGATACATGGCCGCCATCAGCTCGATCAAGGTACGGAACGCTATTTTCAGCCGTTTGCCGAAGTTAACTGGCTCCATAATCTCAAGCGCCATGGCGTCAAAATGGATAGTACTAAAGTTGAACTGGCCGGAGCTGAAAATGTTGTCGAAATGAAGCTCGGTTTAGAAGCTACCCTGAGTAAACAAAGCCGCGTATGGGTAAATACGGGGGTACAAGTGGGTAATCAAGGCTATAACGATAATCGCTTAACACTGGGTGGAAAGTGGTATTTCTAATTTGACCTAACTGTTTGCTCTAAGGTGGAAACGGACTGTATAGGAAATATTCAGTTGATGCAGAAAGTTTCCGCCTTTTATATTATGCTATGACATCAATAATCCGGCTTTCTGACTATGGAACGTCGATGTACTAGCTAGTGGAGCCCGCATGCGATTTAATTATCTTATCGTACCTATCATTACTCTTCTCTGTTCCTGCAGTAGCCACTCGCATCGTGCAGATAATCAAACTATGCCACAGGGCGGTTTTTTATTAAAACCTGCCACGCTAGGTCAAAATGAATTGACCGGAGACTTCGCCGGAAATCCGCGCGCAGAACAGTTTATTGATATGATGGTTGAGAAACATAACTTTAACCGTCAACAATTAATCGGATGGCTTAGCCAAACTCGCCGTCTCGATTACGTACTCCGTCTTATGGATCGCCAAGCACCGAATTACACGCCTGCGCCAGGCCCTAACGGTGCATGGTTACGCTACCGCGCTAAATTTATTACTGACTCTAATGTGCAAAATGGGGTGGCATTTTGGAACCAATACCGCGATGCTCTCTCACGTGCTGAGGTACAGTACGGCGTTCCTGCCGAAATTATCGTTGGTATAATTGGCGTCGAGACGCGTTGGGGTCGAGTGATGGGTAAAACCCGTATTATCGACGGACTCGCGACGCTGGCCTTCGACTACCCCCGCCGAGCGACATACTTTAGTAGCGAGCTTGAAACCTTCTTATTAATGTCGCAACACGAAGATGACAATCCGCTGAATTTACGTGGATCCTTTGCCGGCGCGATGGGCTACGGCCAGTTTATGCCCTCTGCTTACAAACAATTTGCCGTAGACTTTAACGGCGACGGACACATTAATCTTTGGGACCCAGTCGATGCGATTGGTAGTGTCGCGAACTACTTCCAGAAAAGCGGATGGAAGACTGGACAGCCAGTAGCCATCGTTGGCACTGGACAAGCGCCAGGGTTAGATAATGGCTTTGCCACGCGCTACTCCGTTGCCCAGCTACAAAACAGCGGGTTAACGCCACAGCAGGCGCTGTCTGGCTCACAAAAAGTGAGTCTATTACGTCTCGATATGGGAAGCAGTTATCAATATTGGTTCGGTTTGCCGAATTTTTATGCCATCACCCGTTACAATCATAGTACTCACTATGCGATGGCCGTCTGGCAGCTTGGCGAATCAGTACGAGCTTCTCGACAAAATAATCTGTAAGTCGTCTTAGAAAAGTGAGTATCAGGTTACAACGTTGCGATCTGATACTCTCCTCACCAAGAAACATGGCTAAACTAGTGGTCTAGATGACTAAGATGGAGCGACTAATATGTCAGATCAAATAGAACTCCTCAGCCGACGACTCGGGCAATCCCTCACGCAATCTCAGTCGACAATCACCACCGCTGAATCCTGTACAGGGGGCGCAATCGCTAAAGCGCTGACCGATATTAGTGGTTGTTCCGCTTATTTCGATGGTGGCCTCGTGACCTATAGCGAACAGAGTAAACAACGCTTCTTAGGGGTGCAGGAACACACCCTTCAGCAGCATGGCGTAGTCAGTGAAGAGGTCGCCGCAGAAATGGCCCAAGGCGCCTGTGCCGCGCTCTTTGCAGACTATGCCATTGCCGTCACGGGATTCGCAGGCCCAGGAGGAGGAACCGCTGAGAAACCAGTGGGGACGGTTTGTTTCGGCTTTGCCTCATCGTCGGGGACCGTGATCACCTGCCAACATCATTTCACCGGCAGCCGTGAAGTCATTCGCCAACAATCCGTGCAGTTTGCGTTAGAGAAAGCGCTAGCGTCTTTTTTCAAAATTAAGCTTGATACTGTATGACTATACAGTATAATTACCCCAGTAAATGCATAAGCATAAAATCCCCTTGCTGGCGAAACCAGTACGATTAGGAGTTGAAATGGCTATCGATGAAAATAAACAAAAAGCACTTGCAGCTGCGCTAGGACAGATTGAGAAGCAGTTTGGTAAAGGCTCCATCATGCGTCTTGGTGAAGACCGGACGATGGATGTTGAAACCATTTCAACGGGATCATTATCTTTAGATATCGCGTTGGGAGCCGGTGGCTTACCAATGGGACGTATTGTTGAAATCTACGGCCCTGAATCATCGGGTAAAACTACGCTCACGTTACAAGTTATCGCTGCCGCGCAACGTAAAGGAAAAACCTGTGCCTTTATCGACGCTGAACATGCGCTAGACCCGGTCTATGCTAAAAAATTAGGCGTAGATATCGATAACCTGCTGTGTTCTCAGCCTGATACCGGTGAGCAAGCGTTAGAAATCTGTGATGCACTCGCGCGCTCAGGCGCTGTTGACGTCATCATCGTTGACTCCGTCGCCGCTTTGACACCGAAAGCAGAAATCGAAGGCGAAATCGGTGACTCACACATGGGCCTCGCGGCGCGTATGATGAGCCAAGCGATGCGTAAATTAGCGGGTAACTTGAAGCAATCTAATACGCTACTTATTTTCATCAACCAAATCCGGATGAAAATCGGCGTAATGTTCGGTAACCCTGAAACCACCACGGGTGGTAATGCGTTAAAATTCTACGCCTCAGTTCGCCTTGATATTCGCCGTATTGGTGCGATTAAAGAGGGTGAAAACGTGGTGGGTAGTGAAACCCGCGTCAAGGTTGTTAAAAACAAAATTGCCGCACCTTTCCGCCAAGCAGAGTTCCAAATCATGTACGGGGAAGGGATTAACTTCTACGGCGAGATAGTCGACCTAGGCGTGAAGCACAAGTTCATTGAAAAAGCGGGTGCCTGGTATAGTTATCAAGGCGATAAGATCGGACAAGGTAAGGCGAATGCAGGTAACTACCTGCGTGAGAATCCGCAAATCGCAACTGAAATTGAGCAGAAGCTGCGTGAAACCTTACTTAACCCAAGCCACGAAGGCGAAGCCTCTCCAAAACAAGATGTTGATGGTGAGAGCGACGAGCAAGAAGAGTTTTAACATCAAGTTGTAATATAAATAACGGGAGCCTGCGTAAGCGGCTCCCGTTTTGCGTTGTAGCGATGAATAGAAGGGGCGCCCATGGAAAAAATAACACCGCCAAAAGAGGTCACTTATACCCAGTTACTTCAACGTGCTGTCTGGATCTTAGGTCAGCGCGATCATGGCACGGAAGAGTTACGCGAAAAACTACGTCTGTCTATCTCACGTAAGGCCCTACGGGATAATACGCCTGAACTCTATTTGCCTGACGCAACACTAAATAGCGTGTTGGAGTGGTGCGTAGAGCAAGGATATTTAAACGATCAACGATTTTGTCAGCACTACATCAGTCAACGCAGCCGTCGCGGTTATGGGCCGCAACGCGTTAGCCAGGATCTACAGCGCAAAGGAATAGCATCGTCGCTGATCGTGGATGCCATGCGGGATAGCGAGGTAGATTGGCAGCAATGTGCACGTGAGGTCGCCGAGAAGAAGGCCGGTCGTCGTTGGCCCACGACCTATCCCGAAAAGGTGAAGCTACAACGTTATCTTTACAGCCGAGGCTTTCAAGGCGAAGATATCCGTGCTGTTTTCGAAAATTTTCCGTCGTGAATAAGATTGAGATTTTACTTCCCCGTGAAGAAAACTTATCTTATTGAGACTTTTAGTTCCACGATCATAGGTCGACTGTGAATAATCCAGTGACTTAGATGAAACGGAACGTCTGTTAAGCAAGATACCAGGACATTTATGAGCAAGAGTACTGCAGAGATTCGCCAGACGTTTCTCGATTTTTTCCAAAGCAAAGGCCACCAAATTGTTTCTAGCAGCTCGCTAGTACCAAATAATGACCCGACGTTACTCTTTACTAACGCAGGGATGAACCAGTTCAAGGATGTGTTCCTCGGCCAAGATAAGCGTGATTACTCACGTGCAACGACCTCGCAACGTTGTGTCCGCGCAGGGGGTAAACACAACGATCTTGAAAACGTCGGGTACACTGCACGCCATCACACTTTCTTTGAAATGCTCGGTAACTTTAGTTTCGGTGATTACTTTAAACGTGAAGCCATTTCATTCGCGTGGGAACTCCTTACAGGCGCTCAATGGTTTAATTTACCGAAAGAACGTTTGTGGGTAACCATCTACGAGACCGATGATGAAGCGTGGGATATCTGGGAGAAAGAAATTGGTATCCCAGCAGAACGCATCATCCGTATTGGCGACAATAAAGGCAGTGCTTACGCGTCAGATAACTTCTGGCAGATGGGCGATACGGGACCTTGCGGCCCCTGCAGCGAAATTTTCTATGATCACGGCGACCATATCTGGGGCGGTCCTCCAGGCTCTGCAGAGGAAGATGGTGATCGTTATATCGAAATTTGGAACATCGTATTTATGCAGTTCAACCGTCAAGCTGACGGTACGATGCTGCCTCTGCCTAAGCCTTCTGTTGATACCGGAATGGGCTTAGAGCGTATTTCTGCCGTACTGCAACATGTTAACTCTAACTACGATATCGATTTGTTCCAAAAACTGATCGCGTCAGTTGCACAGGTCACTGGAACGCAAGATTTAACGAATAAATCGTTACGCGTTATTGCCGACCATATTCGTTCTTGTGCCTTCTTAATTGCGGATGGCGTAGTCCCTTCTAACGAGAACCGTGGCTATGTCTTGCGTCGTATCATCCGTCGCGCCGTACGCCACGGCAACATGCTAGGGGCACAACAGAGCTTCTTCTATAAACTCGTCGCGCCACTGATTGCCGTGATGGGCAGTGCAGGCGAAGAGTTACAAAAACAACAACAGCATGTTGAAAACATACTCAGAGCAGAAGAAGAACAGTTTGCGAAAACCTTAGAGCGTGGATTAGCACTTCTTGATGAAGAGCTTGCTGCACTTCAAGGCGATACCCTACAGGGTGAGATTGTATTCCGTCTCTACGACACCTTCGGTTTCCCTGCTGACTTAACGGCAGACGTCTGTCGTGAGCGTGATTTGAAAATCGATGAAGCTGGCTTCGAAGCGGCAATGGAAGCGCAACGTCAACGCGCACGCCAAGCCAGCGGCTTCAGCGCGGACTATAATGCGCAGATCCGCGTAGAGAAAGACGCGGAGTTCAAAGGTTACGACGAATTAGCGTTTACTGCTACGGTGAGCGAAATTTTTGTCGAAGGCCAATCGGTTCAGAAACTTCAATCGGGGCAATCGGCCGTTGTCATCCTCGATAAAACCCCGTTCTATGGCGAGTCGGGCGGGCAAGTCGGTGATACTGGCGTTATCGTGACAGACCAAGGTGAATTTACCGTAGAAGATACACAAAAATACGGTAAAAGCCCGGGACATTTAGGCCGCTTAGTCACCGGTGAACTTGCGGTTGGGCAACAGGTTAATGCGCGGGTGAACGAAGCTAGACGTGCTAAAATCCGCCTCAACCACTCAGCGACTCACCTGCTGCATGCAGCGCTACGCCAAGTCTTAGGGCCACATGTGGCGCAGAAAGGCTCTCTCGTTAACGATAAATACCTACGTTTCGATTTCTCTCATACAGAAGCGATGACTGCACAGCAGTTACGCGAAGTAACGGAAATCGTCAACCAGCAGATCCGTCTCAACCTGCCTGTCACGACCGATATCATGGATATCGAAGAGGCTAAGCAAAAAGGCGCAATGGCTCTGTTTGGTGAGAAGTATGATCAGCAAGTCCGTGTATTGACTATGGGGGATTTCTCCGTAGAGCTGTGTGGCGGGACACACGCCCAACGCACCGGTGATATCGGCTTATTCGTCCTAGATTCTGAGTCAGGGACTGCGGCAGGGGTGCGCCGTATTGAGGCATTCACCGGCGAGCGTGCCTTAGCGACGGTATTTGCTGCCGAAGACCAATTAACGCAAATAGCACAACTGATCAAAGCGAATAGCACTAATCTTAATGACAAGGTGAAGGCGCTAGCTGAACATGCTCGAGTACTGGAAAAAGAAATTCAGCAACTTAAAGACCAACAAGCTGCGCAAAAAAGTGCTTCGCTCGCCGACCAAGTGAGTGAGATCAATGGCATTAAGGTTTTAGTCAGTGAATTACCATCAATTGATCCCAAGCTACTTCGTACCATGGTTGATGACCTGAAAAACCAATTAGGTTCAGCAGTGATTGTATTAGGGACCACCAGCGAAGATAAAGTTTCGCTTATTGTTGGTGTCACTAAAGACCTGACTGACCGTATTAAAGCGGGTGAACTAATTGGGCTTATTGCACCGAAGGTGGGTGGCAAAGGGGGCGGTCGACCGGATATGGCGCAAGCGGGTGGAAATTTACCTGAGGCTTTAACGGCAACCTTGGCAGACGTTCCTGGAATTATTTCTGATAAATTACAATAAGTTAAATTGATTCATCTTAACGCCTAACACATCAGTATTAGGCGTTTTATAAAATCATTTAATTAATCTCTTGATAAAGTCAGGTAAGAACTCTGTATTTCGGCTAAACTATTATTAAGCATGAGTAATGACGGATTGAGTGAATTTTACTAATAAAATACGGTCCTAACTACTTAGTGTTAACGATGGATGTGCCGGGTTGTGCAGAGACCCGACCTTTTTAATCTTTCAAGGAGCAAAGAATGCTTATTCTAACTCGTCGAGTTGGTGAAACCCTCATGATCGGTGATGAGGTTACAGTGACGGTACTCGGTGTCAAAGGGAACCAAGTAAGAATCGGTGTTAATGCACCTAAAGAGGTTTCGGTGCACCGTGAAGAGATTTACCAACGCATCCAAGCTGAGAAAACTCAGGACTCTGAGTATTAATTTATCTGCACTTACCAGGGGCAGGTTTAGCGAAACGGCTGTGAAACATAATTATGTTCACAGCCTTTTTTTTAGGTTTAAGAGCGAAAGTTGCCGATGTATTGTGCTAATTGCTGCGCTTTTGTGCAAACAAACAATCTTCTCGAAAAAGTGTTTGACTTATAAGTCGGGGAAAGTAATATGTGCGCCAACGCAGCAACGAACGGTTACGTAAGTTTCCATCGGCGCTAAGTTAAGAAGTAATAAGAAGTAAATTGGTGAGGTGGCCGAGAGGCTGAAGGCGCTCCCCTGCTAAGGGAGTATGCGGTCAAAAGCTGCATCGAGGGTTCGAATCCCTCCCTCACCGCCATTTACGCATCCGTAGCTCAGCTGGATAGAGTACTCGGCTACGAACCGAGCGGTCGGAGGTTCGAATCCTCCCGGATGCACCATTACTCATGTAGTTCCCCAGGCTATAACGCGTATTACCCCATACTCTGCATCCGTAGCTCAGCTGGATAGAGTACTCGGCTACGAACCGAGCGGTCGGAGGTTCGAATCCTCCCGGATGCACCATAAGTCTCTTCTCCCTAAATCTATAATTTTTATTAAATAATTCAATCGTTCTACGCTAAGATAGCTTTTTGCCGTTATAGCATCTAAGGTTTACTCATGTCCGCGACAATTCGCCGACAATCGGCTAGAGTAATGCCTGACTAATGATTGAATTAAAAAGACTTTCACCAAGGGAGGTGTCAGTGTTACCTGACGTTACTAACGCGTTACGCTGGCTGCAACAACAGCCACAGCTCTTAACCGGGATTGGTCGAGGAATTGAACGAGAATCTCTGCGTGTTCGGGCTGATGGTGCCTTGTCGGAACAAGGGCATCCTGCTGCGCTTGGATCAGCACTGACTCACGATTGGATTATTACGGATTTCGCGGAAGCATTAGTGGAATTTGTAACACCTGTTGATCGTGATATTCCTCACTTGTTAACCTTCCTGCGTGACCTTCATCGCCACGTTGCCAAAAAACTGGGTGATGAAAGACTGTGGCCATTCAGTATTCCAGGAAAGATTACTGATCCGCAAACTATCGAGCTTGCCAATTATGGTTCCTCTAACTTAGGTCAGATGAAGCATATCTATCGTCAAGGTCTTAAACACCGCTACGGTTCTCTGATGCAGGTGATTTCAGGGATCCACTATAACTTCTCACTACCGACCGCATTTTGGGAAGCGCGCGCAACAGCCGAGAACGACTCTCGCCCCTTGCAAGATGTTGCGTCCGACGGGTATTTAGGACTGATCCGCAACTATTATCGTTTCGGCTGGATTATTCCTTATCTTTTCGGTGCATCGCCAGCCGTGTGTGAAAGCTTTCTTAGCGATACGTCGGTGTTGGAGACGATGGAAAGTGACGGGCAAGGGACTCGTTGGTTCCCTTATGCGACATCGTTGCGACTGAGCGATCTGGGCTACACCAATAAATCGCAAAGTGGTTTAGCCATTTCGTTCAACTCTTTAGATGAATACGTTGCGGGCCTGAAACAGGCAATCGCTACCCCTTCAGCGGCCTATGAAAAAATGGGCTTATTCGATGCGCAGCAGCGTCGTATTCAACTTAATACCAACGTTCTACAAATCGAAAATGAGCTCTACGCACCTATCCGGCCAAAGCGGGTGATCCGTCGTGGTGAGGCGCCTTCCGATGCCTTGCAGCGGGGGGGCATTGAATATATTGAAGTACGTTCCTTAGATATTAATCCTTTCTCTGCCACCGGGATCAGCGAAGAGCAAGTGCGTTTTCTTGATGTATTCCTGGTCTGGTGCGCATTGATAGATTCACCCGATATGGATGCCGCACAGCTAAATTTCGTCAAGGGTAACTGGAACAGCGTCATTATGCAGGGTCGTAAGCCAGGCCTTAGCCTAAAAGGTGAATGTGGCCAGCATAATTTCTCCTTACAAGAAGCGGGACTTGCACTTTTTGACGGCCTAGATACCATTGCGCAGATCCTCGATGGAGAGCCGAATGGCCCTTATCAAACAACGTGTCAACGGCTACGCGGGATGATCGTAGACCCTGAAAGTACCTATTCAGGTAAAATTCTTAGTGTGATAAAACAGGAAGGGTTTGTTGGGAGCGGTGTCACGTTGGCAGAGAACTATCGCCAGGCGTTGCAGCAAGAACCGCTAGAGATCCTCACCGAAGATATTTTCGCTAAGAAGGCAGCAGAGTCGCTTGCTGAGCAGCAGGATATCGAGGCGAATGACACGCTGACATTTGAACAGTATCTCGCTTCCCGAAACGGCTAGCGATCGATAGACAAGAAAAAGGCCACGTCATTGTGGCCGAATAACATCTTAGTTGTCAGGATGATGATAACAAATGCGCGTCTTTCATAGAGTAAGACGCAGTGCAGCGTAAAAAGTTCATCAAAATCGAAATTTTTTTTTAGCGAGGTGAAATATGCCGTTATTGGATAGCTTTACAGTAGACCACACACGCATGGCTGCACCAGCAGTTCGTGTTGCGAAGACCATGAATACTCCGCACGGCGATACCATCACCGTATTTGACCTCCGTTTCTGTATTCCTAACAAGGAAGTAATGCCTGAGCGTGGGATCCACACGTTAGAACACCTCTTCGCGGGCTTTATGCGTAATCACCTAAATGGTGACGGTGTAGAGATCATCGATATTTCTCCGATGGGATGCCGCACGGGTTTTTATATGAGCCTGATTGGCACGCCAGCGGAACAACGCGTGGCAACGGCTTGGAAAGCGGCGATGGAGGACGTACTGAAAGTCCAAGATCAGAAGAAAATCCCTGAGCTGAACGAATACCAATGTGGGACCTATGAGATGCACTCTCTGACTGAGGCGCAAGATATCGCACGTCATATCATTTCCCACGACGTACGGGTTAACCATAACCAAGAGTTAGAGTTACCGCCTGAGACGCTAAAAGAGTTAGAGATCTAACGCTTTCTACGCCCATCAACTGTCAATAAGCCGCGATCGGAAGTTAACCGACTCGCGGTTTTTTTTATAATGACGATCACAAATGGCGTAAATAACTTTTAAATTGGTTGTAATTAGCTAGGTCAGTATGTTTTATAGACAATGACGTGCAAGGAATGCACAGATCTCTGGTGTCACCAACACCCAAGGAGCGCAAGGATGCCTGCTGAACGACGATTTCCCCGCCTTTATTCTGTTATTTTCCCGTTCCTTATTTACTGTAGTGTAAGTGTTCTCTCTTTGATGAGTTTGTGCTCGACTGCGCGAGCCGTAGAAGCACAGTGCGCAGAAATAAAATTTAGTTTGAGCCAGCAGGCTACTTTCGAGCGCCAAGCGTTCGATGCAAGACTGACCTTACATAACGCTAGCCCTTTACCTCTGACCGACGTTAAGGTCGAATTACGCTTCTTAGACACGCAATTGCAGCCAGTCCTGGCTTCAATGGAAAGTGTATCGAGTCAGGCGAGTTTTTTTTACCAGTTACTTGCTCCGTCGATGGGTCTATCCACGGTCACGGCTCAGCGCGCGGAGACGCTGCATTGGCAAATTATTCCGACCAGAGGGGCGGCAGTGAGCGCCACTACGCGTTATTACTTGGCGGCGAAAGTCAGCTATACCCAAGGGGAACGCCGAGAAGAGTTTGACGTCCAGCCAGTTGCCATCGTGGTGAAACCGCTTCCTGAACTTACCGTCGATTACTTCCTGCCTATCGAGGTCTATGGAGACGATCCTTTCACCGCGGAAATTGAACCGCCGATCCCGTTTATGCTAGGCGTACGCGTTAAAAATAGTGGGGCGAGTCCCTCCATCGCGACGACCATTGAATCGGCGCAACCGACTATTCGTGAAAATCAGCAGAATCTCCTTACGCAGTGGAAGCTGTTATCGACGCGGGTGGGGGCACAACCGGCTGAACGGCGTATGCAATTGAATCTTGGCAATATTGATCCTGATAGTGCTCGCGTGGGGCGGTGGATTATGACTTCCCAGCTTTCAGGAAGATTTGTTGATTTCACTGCGTCCATTCGCCATGGTGACGCGCTCGGGGGGGAACTCACTTCACTCATTAAACAGGCTCGTCAGTGGTCTTTATTACATGATGTATTGGATACCCGCGCGGGCCGGGACGATATTCTCGATTTCTTGGTCATTGAAGGCAATGGACTTCGTTTGTTCAGTTCTGAAGGCGACGACACAGAGGTCAGCAATGTATCAATCGACACGACAAGCCAACACAAAAATCACTACCTCAGCCTATCTCTGCCAAAAAACGCCCATTTTCGTTATGTAAAAATTGACGATCCTTGGAAAGGACAAAAACCGTTACGCGCTGCCTATCGTGGCGACGGTTCGAGCCTCCCTTCGGCCAATGCATGGTTATCAAAAACGCGAAATGCACAGCTGCAATGGCACTACAGCATCAATGTCTTTTTACCCCCCGGTCGCGAAGAAACCGTCATTGCCGAATTTTCCGAAGCTTCAAGTGAGAACAGCGGACAGATTACGGGAAGAGTATTTTATGACAAGAATGGCAATGGACTTGTGGATAAGAGAGAGCGGGGCGTGGCTAAGGTGCCGCTTACGCTGAAAGGTATCGATAGTCAGGGACGGCGATGGTTACAAAAAGTGAAGGCCGATAGAGCTGGGCGGTTCAGTTTCGATAAGCTGGCGGCAGGGACTTGGAGTGTTAACGTTGAGCCGGTTTCCGGTTTTGTTGACGGCAAATCGTCACCAGGGACGGCTTCTGGACATGCGCTTGCGGGTCAGATCCGCGATATAGCTTTATCGCCGGGTGAAAAGGTTAACCAATTATTATTTGCTAAACAGGCAGCGATTCTCCCAGACGTTGGCCGGGCTGATCTCGAGATTAAATGGGTTCTCCCTTCCGTTATGGCGCAGAGTTATCAGCCCTGGTCAGTAATGCTGATCGTTAATAATCGCTCACCGCTGTCAGCCAAAGACGTACGCGTCCAAGTGCCTTGGCCGACACGCAGTATCTCGTACAAAAAAAGTCGTAGTTGGTCGATTCAACAGGGTGCGCTTAGTGAACATCCCAGCCATTGGCTACAGGGCGAATGGAATATTGGGAAAATGGCGGCTAACAGCCAAAAGGTACTGGTGATAGAGGGTTTCATCCGCCTTAACGCTCGACCACAAAAGGTGAATTTTTTTGCACAGGTCGGCAGCGAAAATCCCGACGATAATCTTGACAATAATGTGGCCCAGCAGTCGATAGTGGTCAGTGAATATCAGCAAAAAAATCCCCTTAACTTTGATTTTAACCAATGGATTGAAGATAAGTTAGCGGCGTTGGCCAGCAAGGCTATGTCGAAGCCGTAATATTCAGGATGAAAATTATGCAAAGAGCAAGAAGAACGCTGACGATCAGTGCTTACTTACATCGTTTGGCGGTAGCGTTGGTGTTGTGCGGTGGGATAGGGGTATCCCCTGAGGGATCCCCAGAAAACAAGACAGGCATAGCGTAATGTGATCTAATTGATTGCGCTAACAATTTCAAGGAAATCACCGCTATGCCTGCCCGTGTATTATGCCAAAAATTCTTTAAAAGTGTACTGGAGCCT
>OFEI01000026.1_pt1 | contig 44419 bp, 38 predicted proteins | sample 1521041 | NCBI WGS metagenome assembly OFEI01 (sample SAMN05335687, study PRJEB24111) | insect metagenome | biome: ENVO:00009004; isolation source: gut from larvae fed green and black olives | host: Bactrocera oleae | place: Israel | collected 2011-11
TTGCCTGGCGGCACTAGCGCGGTGGTCCCACCTGACCCCATGCCGAACTCAGAAGTGAAACGCCGTAGCGCCGATGGTAGTGTGGGGTCTCCCCATGCGAGAGTAGGGAACTGCCAGGCATCCAATTTTGTGTGCTGATATGGCTCAGTTGGTAGAGCGCACCCTTGGTAAGGGTGAGGTCCCCAGTTCGACTCTGGGTATCAGCACCAGATACAAATAGCATGAGTTCGGAAAAATACAGAATTTTCCTGGCGGCACTAGCGCGGTGGTCCCACCTGACCCCATGCCGAACTCAGAAGTGAAACGCCGTAGCGCCGATGGTAGTGTGGGGTCTCCCCATGCGAGAGTAGGGAACTGCTAGGATCCTTTTAAAAGAGGCCACCTTAACCGGTGGCCTTTTTGCTTTGCAATTTTTAAACTAACGAAAGCTGAAATTATTTCACCTAACCCTTCCATTACTCGACACCCTATCTTCCCCGCGATATATTGGCTATCTGGACGTCTAAAAAGAGATTGAGGAATAAAGGCTATGCCGATTAAAGTACCCGATGAACTACCTGCGGTGAATTTTTTGCGTAATGAAAACGTTTTCGTCATGACCGATACGCGTGCGCATCTCCAAAATATTCGCCCATTGAAGGTACTGATCCTTAACCTGATGCCCAAAAAGATTGAAACGGAAAACCAATTCTTACGCTTATTATCCAATTCCCCTCTGCAACTGGATATCCAGCTTCTACGCATTGATAATCGAGAGTCGCGTAATACGCCAACGGAACATCTCAATGCCTTTTACCGTAATTTCGATGATATCAAAGATGAAAATTACGATGGCTTAATTGTGACCGGTGCTCCGCTCGGTCTCGTCGATTTCGATGATGTCGCCTATTGGCCACAGATCAGTGAAGTCTTAAGCTGGGCAAAAAAGCATGTTACATCAACACTTTGTGTATGTTGGGCGGTACAAGCAGCGTTAAACATTCTTTATGATGTGCCTAAACAAACGTTGGAAGAGAAGATATCTGGGGTTTATGATCATCAGAATTTAGAGCCTCATGCTTTGCTAACTCGCGGTTTCGATGAAACTTTTCTTGCCCCACACTCTCGCTATGCCGCCTTTCCAGTCGAGATGATTGAAGCGCATACTGATTTAGATATCTTAGCCAGCTCTGAGCAAGCAGGGGCTTATCTCATGGCCTCACGGGATAAAAGATTAGTATTAGTTACCGGCCATCCTGAATATGATGCGCATACCTTGGCCGCAGAATTTATTCGTGACACCGAAGCGGGATTATCTCCTATCTTACCTGATAACTATTTCCCAGATAATAACCCGGCGAATAAGCCTAAAGCGACGTGGAGAAGTCATGGACACTTACTCTTCGCTAACTGGCTCAATTATTATGTCTACCAAATCACGCCATTTGACCTACGAGAAATGAATCCCACTTTAGAATAACGGGGTGATATGTGTCGTTCTAAAAGGTTGTTTGATTATAATTTTCGTCTAGGCTGTTACGCATAATAGTAACGATAAAGTGGGACGAAATGCTTATATTACTCAATCTATTGGCGGCAATAGCCCTGTTAGTATGGGGCACTCAGATTGTACGCTCGGGAATAATGCGTGTATTTGGTGCTGACTTACGACGTGTACTAAGCCGCAGCGTAGAAAAAAAGCCCTTCGCCTTCTTGGCGGGGATAGGGGTTACCGCTCTAGTACAGAGCAGTAATGCGACAACGTTGTTGGTGACGTCCTTTGTTGCCCAGAATCTGATGACGCTAACGCCCGCGCTAACGGTGATCCTGGGTGCGGATGTTGGTACCGCGCTAATGGCTCGTGTATTGACCTACGACCTCTCCTGGTTATCGCCATTATTTATCTTTATCGGTGTTATGCTGTTTATTAGCCGTAAACAGACTCGAGTGGGGCAAATTGGCCACACGTGTATTGGCCTTGGTTTGATCCTTCTTGCTCTACAGTTGATTGTTGAAGCCTCTCGTCCTATTACTCACGCCGCCGGAGTTCAGGTTCTATTCTCATCACTGACCGGGGATATAGTGTTGGATGCACTGGTTGGTGCATTCTTTGCGATGGTCAGTTACTCCAGCCTAGCTGCGGTCCTGATTACTGCAACGCTTACCGCAACAGATGTGATTGCGCTAAAAGTTGCTCTGTGTTTGGTTGTTGGCGCAAATATTGGTAGTGGCATTCTAGCGCTATTAAATAGTGGCAAGGCAAGTGTTGAAAGTAAGCAAGTTGCGCTGGGAAGCTTACTCTTCAAGCTAATGGGCGCTGCAGTGGTATTGCCTTTTATTGGTGTTTTTGCACATCAACTTGATAAGTTAACCGTGTCGAGCGCGGATTTAGTCATCTTATTCCACGTTTTTTATAACCTGGTACGATGCCTGCTATTACTACCCCTAACAGAGAAAATGGCATATTTATGTCAGCGCTGGATCCCGGCGGCCAATAACGAATCAGAAAAATTCACAACAAGGTATTTGGATCGTGCCGCACTCGATACGCCTTCCTTAGCGCTGGTCAATGCCGCCAGAGAAACCCTGCGTATGGGGGATATCATTGAAAAGATGATGGTAAGCCTGAAACGGGCTTTTCAGGGACAGCAAGGCGAAGAGAAAGTGGTTACCCGCTATGACGACCAAGTCGATGCCTTATATACCGGGATTAAACTCTATCTCGCGCAAATTCCCAGAGAAGAGCTACAAGAGCAAGAATCTGAACGTTGGGCGGAAATTTTTAATACGGCGGTTAACTTGGAGCAAGCAGGGGATATTCTTGAGACGATGACGGTGGATATCGCAGCAAAATCATTGGCTAAGCAAAAACCCTTTTCCACCGAAGGTTTAGAAGAGCTAAAAACCCTATACGATAATCTACTGGAAAATTTACACCTTAGTCTCTCAGTTTTTATCGCTCGTGATCTGGATGCAGCACGGCGGTTACGCCGTTCTAAGCATCGTTTTCGTCGGCTAACACAGCGTTATTCATTGACCCATGTTGAGCGATTGTCGCATCAAAATAAACAGAGTCTTGAAACCAGTTCTCTACATTTGGGATTGTTGGGCGAGATGAAAAGACTAAACTCTCTATATTGCTCCGTGGCGTACGGTGTACTGGATCAGCGTGAGGTGGAAGAGGAATAAAGTGGAGGCTCGACAGCAAAAGTGGTCGAGCCTACGCAGTACTTAAGACGTTTTCTTACCTGACCAATAACCGGACAATAATGAGCCGGAAATATTATGCCAGACCGAGAAAAGCGCGCCAGGAAGTGCAGCCAAAGGTGAGAAATAAAGTTTACCTAAGGTTGCGGCGAGTCCAGAGTTTTGCATCCCTACTTCGAGCGCAAGCGTGCGGCAAACCGACTCCTCAAAGCCAAACAGTTTCCCTCCCCAATAGCCCGCCATCAGACCGATTGCATTATGTAGTATTACGGCAACAATTACGGTTACTCCTACACTCGCGATAAAGCTTCGGCTGCCGGCCACTACCGCACCAATAATCAATAAAATAGCGACCATTGAAAGGGTGGGTAAATAAGGCTCAATCCGGTCAACGAATTTTTTACAGCAATGATGCACAATTAATCCGAGGCTGATAGGGATCAGCACGATCTTTACGATACTCCACAACATGCCGACAATATCGACTTGAATATGGGTGTCGACATAAAACCGTGTTAATAGTGGGGTTGCTACCACCCCGACTAATGCCGAGACAGAAGATATCGTCACCGAAAGGGCCACATCCCCCTTTGCTAGATAAATCATCACATTTGACGCAGTACCGCTGGCTACACTACCGACCAATATCATTCCTGCCGCTAGATCGGCGGGCATATGCATTATTTTAGCGAGCCCGTATGCGGCCGCGGGCATAACAAGGTAGTGTAGAAAGGTTCCAGCCAAAACGGGTGCAGGCCGCGTCAATACCCGACGGAAGTCGTCGAAACTTAACGTTACACCCATCCCAAACATAATCAGCATTAAAAGTTCGCTGACCCAAGGGCCTATTTCGGTAAAACCTGACGGTCGCCAATAGGCGACCGCAGATAATGCGATTGCCCATAACGGAAACAACCGAGTCACCATGGCTAATATCACTGATAATCCTTATTCGAACAGATGTCGATGTAACGTTTGTACAGCGGCTTCGGCATCTTTACTTGGTAATAAGAAACAAAGATTATGCTCACTCGCCCCGTAGCAGATTAACCGCAGATTAAAGGGTGATAACACGCCAAACACCTCTTTTCCGACCCCTGGTGATTGTGAGAGCTGATTACCAATCAAAGCAACGAGCGATAAATCCTCTTCCACTTCTACCCGACATAACGCTGACAGTTCTGTCAGTAAGGCTTGAGTTAATAATCCTCGGGCCTGGCCACTAGTATCTGTCGTATCTAAGGTGAGGGCGATACTGACTTCCGATGTGGTAATCAAGTCTACAGAAATATTATGACGGGCGAGCACAGCAAAAACTTCTGCCAAGAATCCGCGCGCATGTAACATTTTCAGACTGTGAAGCGTTAACAGGGTTTGGCGTCGACGTAAAGTTAAGGCTCTGAATAAGGGTTTCTCGTTAGTTTCTGGATAAACAAAGGTCCCACCATCGTCAGGTGCTTTACTCGACCCCACGAATACCGGAATATTATTGCGTACTGCGGGCAGAAGCGTTGCGGGATGGAGGACTTTAGCGCCGAAAGTCGCCATTTCAGCCGCCTCTTCAAATGAAATCTCAGCAATACGTTTTGCTGTCGCCACGACTCTAGGGTCGGTAGAGAAAATACCCGGGACATCCGTCCAAATATCAATACGGCTCGCCTGCAAGGACTCACCCAATAACGCTGCAGTATAATCACTGCCGCCACGACCGAGTGTCGTCGTTCTTCCCTTACCCTCACAGCCAATGAACCCCTGGGTGATCACTAAGTTATCGTTCAATAGCGGAGCGAGATATTGGGTCGAGAGCTCGCCTAATCGTTGTAAGTCCGGTTCTGCACTCCCGAAACGGTCACTGGTACGCATAACTTTACGTATATCAAACCACTGCACGGCGACGTTTCTTTCACGGATAAGCTCAGTGAACAGAAGTGTCGACATTAGCTCGCCATGGCTCACGAGTTCGTCAGTGAGTGCTAAAGAGGTCGCTAACGAGGCTGCTTCAGATAATGTGGTAATACTTTCGAGGATGCGGTCTATCTCATCGCGTACCACAGCAGCGCTACGTAATTTATCAACGATGGCATACTGAATACGGCGTACTTCGTCGAGCAGATAGGCACGTCGAGCAGTTTCTTGACCTGAAGAAAGCTCAACAAGAAGGTTAGTAATACCGGCAGAGGCTGATAAGACCACGAGTTTGACGTCAGGATGACGAAGAACAATATCGGCACTGCGGGACATTGCGTCGAAATCAGCAACACTCGTACCACCGAACTTTGCCACAATGAATGTGGATTGGGACATACTTAACACCCTCGATTCAAAAAATAATAAAAGATAATTCATTTTTAAGTGAGGGGTGACGATATAGCATGCCTGCTTTCGACTCAGAAGCCCCCCACCTTACGTCATATTGGTGACAACTCAAGGGATTCAGCCCCTGTAGCCGACAGATAAACATACCGTATGTTTAACGTCTCGGCATCACTCCCCCTGATATGCCGTCGTCGAACACGGATTCTCTGACATACTGCCTGGGTGATGCGCCTCTTCTGATACAGCGTTAATACGCTGTTAAGTAGAAATATCGTGGAATACCGGTACTGTCAACGCTAAATCGTTTATCGGTGAGATTTATTAGTAAAGTTTTAGTATAACCTCGAGGATAAGGTATCCATCCGCAATCAAATAGCATCTCCTAGCAAATCTCATTGCGACGGAAGTTCTAGAGTAGATGATCATTAGCAAGTCTTAACGGGACAAGAGTATGGTCAACCTGTGCATTTTCGGTCAAGATGGGAACGGGTTGCACTAGAGTATTAAATCACAGCCTATTTATCGGTTAAGGACTACTCCTCACAGCTACCCTGTGAGTCTGTCGACAGTTTATTCACTAACTAAGAGTGTTGTTATGAAAAATATTAACCCTACACAAACAGCCGCATGGAAAGCCTTAGAACAGCATTTTCAAACTATTAATGAAACGGATATTGCTACGCTTTTTGCTCAAGACCCGCAACGTTTTTCACGTTTTTCAACCACCTTCGAAGACAAAATCTTAGTCGACTACTCTAAAAACCGTATTACTCAAGAGACTTTAGACAAACTACTGGCCTTAGCGGAAGAGTGCGATCTCTCTGGTGCCATCAACGCTATGTTTGCCGGTGAAAAAATCAACCGTACCGAAGATCGTGCTGTCCTCCACACCGCGCTGCGTAATCGCAGCAATACGCCAATCAAGGTTGATGGCAAAGATGTGATGCCGGAAGTTAATGCAGTATTAGAGAAAATGAAACAGTTCTCTACGCGCATCATCAGTGGAGAATGGAAGGGCTACACCGGTAAGGCGATTACAGATGTCGTTAATATTGGCATCGGTGGTTCAGACTTGGGGCCTTACATGGTTACCGAAGCGCTGAAGCCTTATAAAAACCACCTTGCTATGCACTTTGTTTCCAATGTTGATGGCACCCACATCGCTGAGACACTCAAGCCGCTCAACCCTGAGACGACGCTCTTTTTGGTCGCTTCGAAGACATTTACCACCCAGGAGACCATGACCAATGCCCATAGTGCACGTGATTGGTTCCTAGCCACTGCCGGTGATGAGCAACATGTTGCCAAACACTTCGCGGCACTCTCGACTAACGGTTCTGCGGTAAGTGAGTTCGGAATCGATACCGAAAATATGTTCGAATTTTGGGATTGGGTGGGCGGACGTTATTCTTTATGGTCCGCTATCGGTCTTTCAATCGCGCTTTCGATTGGGTTTGAAAACTTCGAACAACTGTTATCTGGCGCTCATGCGATGGATAATTATTTCGTTAAGACGCCAGCCAAAGATAACTTACCGGTGACCTTAGCGTTAATTGGCTTATGGTATAACAACTTTTTTGGTGCAGAAACAGAAGCTATTCTCCCTTACGACCAATATATGCACCGTTTCGCCGCCTATTTCCAACAAGGCAACATGGAATCGAATGGCAAATATGTTGATCGCAACGGGCAGCCAGTTGACTATCAGACGGGTCCCATCATTTGGGGAGAGCCAGGCACTAATGGGCAACACGCCTTTTACCAGCTGATCCACCAAGGGACTAAGATGATCCCGTGCGACTTTATCGCGCCAGCGGTTACCCATAATCCACTTAGCGATCATCACGACAAATTATTATCTAATTTCTTCGCGCAGACTGAGGCATTAGCCTTTGGGAAATCGAAAGAGGCGGTGGAGAAAGAATTTACCGAGGCAGGAAAATCAGCTCAAGAGGTCGCTCATATCGTCCCATTCAAAGTATTTGAAGGGAATCGTCCGACTAACTCCATCCTATTGAAGGAAATTACGCCATACAGCCTCGGTGCCCTAATTGCGATGTATGAGCATAAGATTTTCACTCAAGGGGCAATACTTAATATCTTCACCTTCGATCAGTGGGGCGTTGAGTTAGGTAAACAGCTAGCAAATCGAATTTTACCTGAGTTAAAAGCTGACGATAAAATTGCGTCACACGATAGCTCGACCAACGGATTGATCAATCAATATAAATCCTGGCGCTAAGAGTTACACTCGTAACAAGAATGGCGAGTAATGAAGCGACCCCCGATAGTTGCAAAACCGACTATCGGGGGTTTTTTATGATGATAAAAAAGAGTATTCATTGAGATCTTTGTCACATTAAAGCATTATTATTCTGAGATCCTACCCCTAGTATACTGAGAAAAAATAATGAACGATCAAGCCGTTACCCCTAAGATCCCGCGAATGATTGCTAACATCTTGCAATGGGTACTCAATATCGGGCTAATTGTCCTAGCCGCTATTCTTGCGGTCTTCTTAGGCAAAGAAACCTATAATCTTGTCACGGTACTTTTTCATCGGGGCGAGGAGCAATCTGCTTTTCTATTGATTGAAGGTATTGTGATCTATTTTCTCTACTTTGAATTTATTGCTTTAATTATCAAATATTTCCAATCTGGCTATCACTTCCCACTACGTTATTTTATCTACATTGGTATTACTGCGATTGTGCGACTAATCATTGTTGATCATAAAGACCCTTTAGATACCTTAATCTATTCGGCGGCCATCTTGGTTTTAGTGGTCACGCTCTGGTTAGCCAATAGTCGTCGGTTAAAGCGTGAATAGCACGAAGACCCCATACCCTTGCAGAAGATTGCAAGGCACTCTGTTATGATTGGGCTTATCTCCTAGGTTAATACGGAATCGTATCATGCATCACCCTCTGGTTGAGACATTACTAACCCAACGATTTCGCTCCCTAGCGGCAGTAGACTGCCCGGTAGACGTCTATTCGTGGCTGGTGGATGAGACGTCGATGACGGCGCGATTAGAGGCACATTGTCAGCAATTAAAGGTGACTTTGGTGGATGAAGGATTTGTTACGGCACAACGCCTTTCCATCGATGAGCGCAATGCATTAGGCGATAGCGAAGGGACGCAACGCTTTTGGTTAAGAGAAGTCCAGCTGATCGCTGATGGCGAGCCTTGGTTAGCCGGAAGGACCCTCATTCCCGAGGCAAGTCTACAGGGGCCGGAAGCAGCACTAATGACCCTAGGAACTCGACCTCTTGGGCACTATCTCTTTCAATCGTCATCCTTAAGCCGCGACTATCTATTACCAGGCATCATGGACGGTTTATGGGCAAGGCGGTCTTTACTTCGCTTGGCCGAAAAGCCGTTATTACTTACAGAAATATTTTTACCTGCATCACCACTTTATCCGCCACTGGCAGAAGGATCTTCACCGTGCACCCTGCAAACACATCAAAAATAAACGCTTATCTGCAATTAATGCGCTTAGATAAGCCGATTGGTACACTTCTTTTACTTTGGCCGACTTTTTGGGCTTTGTGGCTGTCAGGTATGGCATTTCCGCCGTTGTCTGTGCTTATCGTCTTCACCTTAGGGGTGATTTTTATGCGTGCGGCGGGCTGCGTCATCAATGACTACGCCGATCGGAATATCGATGGACATGTTGAAAGAACTAAAAATCGCCCGTTAGCCAGTGGCCGAGTCAGTGCGAAAGAGGCGAAAATACTTTTTCTAGCCTTAGTTATCTGTTCTTTTCTCTTAGTATTAACCATGAATCGTATGACGATTCTACTCTCTGTCGTAGCGGTACTGCTTGCATCAATCTACCCATTTATGAAGCGCTACACGCATCTACCGCAGGTAGTGCTGGGGGCAGCTTTTGGTTGGGCGATACCGATGTCTTGGGCGGCGGTCACGGAAACGCTTCCCGGTGTTTGTTGGTTACTCTTCTTCGCTAATATATGCTGGACCGTGGCCTACGATACCCAATATGCGATGGTGGATCGGAATGATGATCTGAAAATCGGTGTAAAGTCGACGGCAATTCTCTTTGGCCAACACGACCGCACGATCATTGGTTTCTTACAGTTCTTAACCTTATTTCTACTGGTATTGGTCGGCAGAACGCTACACTTAAATACGTTCTATTATGGCAGTTTGGTGGTGGCGGCAATTCTTTTTGTATGGCAACAGAAACTGACCTATCAGCGTGAGCGAGGAGCTTGCTTTCAGGCTTTCCTTAATAATAACTATGTGGGATTGGTTATCTTCGCGGGCGTGATTTTGAATAGCTTGCCGTTTATTAACCTGATGTAACATAACGATAAGAAAAAGGCGACCACAGGGTCGCCTTTTTTATGCTCTAGTTTTCGCTTTTATCTGGCAGCAAGTTATCAGCATTTTCGATGGTTTGTCTGACATCTCGATTCATCAAGTTCAGGAGCAGATTACGCATAGTCGACGATTTCTCGCTATTCGCATCATCGCGATCACTGATATAGCCTTCATCACGTAGCGTTAATACTAATCCACTGAAGACAGCTTTATCGAAGAACTCAGGGGCATTAATCCCGTGTAATACCGATAATCGCTGAGCGAGAGTACGGCTCTCTTTTTCGAGAGTCCCACGGTTAATCGTCGGTTTGGCGCTGAGGATCGTGAAGGTTATGGCATAACGCTGTAAGGTTTCTCGAACACCGGCCGCAAGCAATTGTAGCGTTCGGTACTGCTGGGTAGCGGTTGCCGTGAGTACGCCTTGATTCTCGGTAATAAGCTCTTGGCGACAAAGTTCTTCGAGTAGTAACTTGATCGTTGGCTCAAGCTGGTCTTTATCCCAATGTAGGAATAGCTCACGCTTTAGCATCGGATAAATAAGCTGTACCTGCTTGATAAGCTCACCGTACTCCAGCGATTTATGCTGCAGGATGATGCTTGCCAACAATGAAGGCAGTACCAGCAAGTGATGGATATTATTACGATAATACGTCATCAATACCGCTTGCTCACGCGGCAACACCACGATCTCACCAAGTGTATCTTGCTCTAACGAGAACTTGTTCATATCGATAGCGTGATCCAATAACGCCTGAGGCGTCATATCCGGCAGCGTCGACTCGGTAGAATAAGGAACGTTACGAAGTAGCTCGCTGTAACAGGTGAGTTGAGTCAGTAGCTGCTCACGAGTTAGAGAGCGTTGGCGAGAGGCTAATAAGGCCGTTACGCACAGGTTCATCGCATTCGCAGCCCCCGCATTATTAATACGTGTCATTACCTTCTCTGCAATATCATTGACTGCAGGGGTGAGCCAAGTTGGACGTTGTACTTCAATCGGATCGATATCGTTACGCCACTCAGGGACATGTTGATTAAGATAAGCGTTGAGCGGTAGTGGCTCACCAAAGTTAACGAAGCCTTCACCAAGATTACGCAGTTTACGTAGCCCGCGAATCATCTGTACGAAGCCTTCTTTCTCTTTGGCCGCGCCTCTCAGCTCTTTAGCGTAGGTGGCGACTTCCATCACGTGTTCGTAACCGATGTAGATCGGCACTAAGGTGATTGGACGGTTGGTCCCACGCAACATCGCCTGTAGCGTCATGGTCAAGGTGCCGGTTTTCGGATCAAGCAAGCGGCCTGTCCGCGAACGGCCACCTTCGACAAAATATTCGACCGAATAGCCGCGACTAAATAACTCTCCTAAGTATTCACGGAATACGGTGGAATAGAGTTTATTTCCCTTAAACGTTCGACGAATAAAGAAGGCGCCGAGGTGGCGGAAGATGGGACCTGCTGGCCAAAAATTAAGGTTAATACCTGCTGCGATATGCGGCGGTACTAAGCCTTGATGATAGAGCACGTAGGACAGGAGCAGGTAATCCATATGACTTCGATGACAAGGGACATACACTAACTCGTGACCATCCTGAGCCAGTTGGCGAACGCGTTCACCACCGTTGACGGTGATCCCTTTGTAGAGGCGACTCCACAGCCAGCTCATTACGCGATCGGTGATACGGATCGCTTCATAAGTAAAGTCGGCAGCGATCTCCTCCATCATCTCAACGGCATTTTTTTGCGCTTCATCATGGGAGATTTTTTTAGCGCGTGCTTCATCTTCGACCGCTTTTGCGATGGCTGGAGACTGTAGAAGCTTAGTAAAGAGTTGCTGGCGAGCGGGCAGACTTGGCCCGACTGCAGCAAGACGTTGCCGAGAAAAATGAATATGGGCAACCCGAGCGAGCTTCTGCGCAATCGACTTATCAGTACCATGTTCGTCGGCCATCTGGCGCATCGACACTTTCGCTGAGAAGCGTACAAAACTATCCCGGCCTAACCACAACACCGCAAATAGTTTTTGTAACCCATTCAATTCGCGCAAAGAAGGCCCTGGCTCTCCATTAATCTCACGCGCAGGCGCACGGCCAAACATGACTGATACTGGGACTAGTTGTACGTCTAGTGCAGGGTTATTTTTGTGTAAATCAAGATAGTCATGAAAGATTTTTACTGATTCTTGATTTGGCGTAAAAGAAGGGAAAACACGTGGCCCATCATGCATAAAAACATAACGCGGCAATACGGCGCCATCAATTTCGACAGGGATCAACGGATCGGGAAGGTCATGCTTCAAACACTGGGTGCGCAGCGCGAGCAGATCCGTTTTGGAATCATAGGGGAAAACGTACATAATAGGACGCGTTGAATCGAGACCCAATTCTGTGACGGGATCTCCAGGAATTACCCGGCTTTTCACAACAAAAGAAAGGGGTAAGTTTAATACTTTATAAAGTAAATCACGCCAACCTGACATAAATAAATTCATAGCCTCTTAAATGAGCAAAGCGCAATCATCATAACAGAAACGGATAGGAAGATCTGTCCAGTAAAAATGTAATATCGGGCAGTCTCGTAGTAATAAAAGGAGAAGAGGATTAATGTCTAACCAAGTTACCGGATGGCGTCGTATCGTGAATGCAGCGGGTTATTCATGGAAGGGATATAAAGCGGCTTGGCAAAATGAGGCGGCTTTTCGACAAGAAACGTTGCTAGCTCTACTGGGTACTATCATTGCGCTATTCCTGCCAGTGTCTCTGCTCGCAAAACTGGTTCTCATCGGGTCGATGATTACGGTCATCGTTGTTGAACTGCTTAATAGTGCCATCGAGGCTGTGGTAGATCGTTTTGGCGGCGAGTGGCATACGCTCTCTGGCCGTGCCAAGGATATGGGCTCGGCAGCGGTGCTGCTCGCACTGTTATGGTCGTTAGTCGTGTGGATAGCGCTATTAGTCGAGAGTTGGCACCACTATTTCCCATAACCCCGAGCAAATTATCGTTATAGTCGGTTTCTATTTATAAAATACCTGTATATACTCACAGAGACTGTATAAACAACCAGGGGGTCGGATGAAAGCGTTAACAACTAGGCAGCAGCAGGTTTATGACCTGATTCGTGATCATATTAATCAGACTGGCATGCCGCCGACCCGCGCCGAAATTGCCGCGCAACTCGGTTTCCGCTCGCCTAATGCGGCAGAAGAGCACTTAAAAGCCTTGGCCCGTAAAGGGGTTATCGAAATTGTCTCGGGGGCTTCCCGGGGGCTACGTTTGTTGCTTGAGGAGCCACAGGTAGAAGGCTTACCATTGATCGGCCGCGTCGCCGCCGGCGAACCGATCCTTGCGCAAGAGCATATCGAAAGTCATTTCCAGGTTGATCCCTCGCTGTTTAAGCCTAATGCCGATTTTTTGTTACGTGTTAGCGGAATGTCGATGAAAGATATCGGTATTATGGATGGCGATCTCCTCGCGGTACATAAAACACAGGAAGTACGCAATGGGCAAGTCGTCGTCGCGCGTATTGACGATGAAGTCACCGTTAAGCGTTGGAAAAAAGATGGCAATACGGTGCAGCTCCTTCCAGAAAATAGCGATTTTGACCCAATCATCGTGGATACACGTCAACAAAGCCTAATGGTTGAAGGCTTGGCCGTCGGGATCATCCGTAATGGCGAGTGGCTATAGCTGGGGAACTATGTGGCAAGGATTGACGGCAACGGATAAAAAACTCTGGCGCCTCGCGGTTCCGATGATCCTCTCGAATATCTCGGTGCCTCTACTTGGACTCGTTGATACCGCGGTTATCGGCCATTTGAGTCACGAAGTTTTTTTGGCCGGTGTGGCGATAGGTAGCAGCGTAACCAGCTTTGTCTTTATGTTGTTCCTATTTTTGCGGATGGGAACGACAGGCCTTACTGCACAGGCGTGGGGTGCAAAGAACGCTAATCAATTAATCGAGGCACTATTCCAGCCGTTACTGCTTTCTCTTGTCATCGGAACACTTTTTGCGTTATTCCACCTTCCCATCACCGAACTGATTCTTAAACTTATGGGTAGCGCCAATGAGGCGCGACAACAGGCCCATCTCTTCCTCTCAATACGTTGGTTAAGTGCACCGGCGACCTTGGCTAATATGGTGCTCCTAGGTTGGCTGTTAGGCATACAGTACGCTAAAGCGCCACTAATCCTGCTTATCGGCGGCAACGTCGTTAATATCGTTTTGGAATTACTGTTCGTATTGCATTGGCACTATGCGGTGAGCGGAGCCGCTTGGGCGACCGTTATTTCAGAATACTTCAGTCTCTGCCTAGGTCTCTATTTGGTATGGCGAGCAGCGCAGCAGCGTAATCTTAGCCTGATGCCGAAGGGTATCCAGTTAGGCCAAGGACTGATGCGGGTTTTCCGACTTAATCGCGATATCCTTTTGCGTTCGTTATTCCTGCAACTCTGTCTAATCAGCTTCACGATTATCGGGGCACGGTTAGGGACACATATCGTTGCCGTTAACGCGCTTCTCCTCATGTTCATGACATTCACCTCGTATGCCTTAGACGGGTTCGCTTATGCGGTCGAATCGGTATCGGGAGAGGCTTTTGGCGCGAGGAATATGGCGTCATTACGCGCTATCTGGTACGCGGCCTGTAAGCAAGCCGCGGTGGTTGCTCTGTTGTTTAGTGGTATTTATGCCTGCTTAGGCAATACTATTATCGATCTTTTGACCTCACTACCTTCTCTACAACAGGAGGCCGGTCACTACCTAATCTGGCAAGTAATTTGTCCGCTCGTCGGGGTGGTGTGTTATCTACTCGATGGCCTATTTGTCGGGGCGACGCGTGGTAGGGAGATGAGGAACAGTATGTTAATTGCAGCCATCGGTTTTGGGCTAACGCTGTTCACCGTACCAGTACTTGGTAACCATGGCCTATGGTTAGCGTTAATGGTTTTCTTAACCTTACGCGGGATAACATTAGGTTATAGATGGTTGATGCACCTGCGTAACGATAGCTGGTTTGATCTAAGCCGCTAAGTTAGGCGCGGCCAGCTTTACGTTTAGGTTCAACAACGTTCTGATGATCGTGATGGCAATGATCTTGATCGTCACACGCTAATATTGCTGTGCATTGCTGACACAAGCCATGAGCTTCGATAATGCTGTGGCGCAGCGTAAATCCAGAAGCCGTCGACTGCTCAACAATCCATTTCTCCATACCTTCCGCAGGTCTTTCTGTCACGGACGCACACTGGTCACAGACTAAAAGCATTGACGTATGTGAGGGGTGGTCAAAGTGAGGGCAAACGACATAACTATTATTCGATTCGACACGATGGATAAAGGCCTGTTCCAGCAGAAAGTCTAGCGCTCGGTAAACGGTCGGGGGCTTGGCTTGAGGTTCGCTGATACGTAACTTATCGAGTAGATCGTAAGCGCTAATGGCGTGTGGATGCTCGATCATGAGTCGTAGGACTTCCGCACGTTGTGCGGTTAAACGAACCCCGCGCTGAATACACAATTTTTCAGCATCAGCGATTATTTTCTTAGCAGAGTCTGGCTGCATAAAACGCCTCAATCATTTAATTTATTGAGTAGATTCTAACACATTTCTCTTACGAAGCGCAGAACATGCACTGTGAACTCGGCTAAGCAATATATTGCGTAGGCAATTTGAGGAGACTTTGTTTGTGACGACAGAGATGACTAAAGTCTTCTCATACAAAATTGTTGCGAATACAAATTGGTCCCCGTTGAGGGGAATCGATAAGACCTGATAGGGCGGGCGTCTATTGTGCATCGAAACATGCTCTGACAGTCGCTAAAGGTAAATCATATCAGTCATGCCGATCTTACCTTCGATCTATTTCAGGTCGAGGCGTAGCAGGATATTACCGGAATGTGCGAGGTGATTATCGATAATGACGCCAAGTTCAGCAATGTATTCCCTGCGGAATTCATCGAAATTATTAAAGCGCAGCAGAACAAAGACTGGAGAAAATAACTCCTCTTACTTGCCGTTCATACCCTACAGGGAAGTGGGGTGTTCGGCTTAACCGGAGTAATTATGTGTTATAATGATGAGGTTTTCATGTATATCCATATCGCACCTCATCAAGCATCGGCATTGCTGGGGAACTCACCAGTAATACGACGGTTCTAAAGAAAAAAATGTTAGATAATCATAGCCCCCAAGTTCTACCTTCAAGCAAGACTACTGTTCCCCACATCGCCAATCGCTTCTCTGTTGCGCCGATGTTGGATTGGACCGATCGGCACTGTCGCTATTTTTTACGTCAACTTACGAAACATACGTTGCTGTATACAGAGATGGTCACGACGGGCGCCATTATCCATGGAAAAGGCGATTACTTAGCTTATAGCGAACAAGAACATCCCGTCAGCTTACAGCTTGGCGGAAGCGATCCCCACGACCTGGCTCATGCGGCGCGTCTCGCTCAAGCACGTGGATACGACGAAATTAACCTGAACGTAGGTTGTCCTTCTGACCGCGTACAGAATGGACGCTTCGGCGCCTGTTTAATGGCCGATGCGGCACTGGTCGCCGACTGTATAAAAGCAATGAAGGATGTTGTCTCAATCCCCGTCACGGTAAAAACGCGCATCGGTATTGATGAACAAGACAGTTACGAGTTTCTCTGCGATTTTATTGGCACGGTTGCTGAACGGGGAGGGTGCGATACCTTCGTGATCCATGCTCGTAAAGCATGGTTATCCGGATTAAGCCCGAAACAGAACCGCGAAATCCCGCCGCTCGATTATCCGCGAGTCTATCAGTTGAAGCAGGATTTTCCGCAGCTGACGCTTGCGCTAAACGGCGGCATCAAGACTCTTGAACAGGCCGAACAGCATTTGACTCATCTTGACGGCGTAATGATAGGACGTGAAGCCTATCAGAATCCAGGAATGCTGGTGGACGTTGACCGTCAATTATTTGGTAGCACTGCGCCGGCCGTTGATTGTGTTGCGGCAGTTGAGGCCATGTACCCCTATATCGACAGTGAACTCGCCCGGGGCACGTACCTCGGACATATCACGCGCCATATGCTAGGCCTCTTTCAAGGCATCCCAGGCTCGCGGCAATGGCGACGTCATCTTAGCGAGAATGCGCACAAGCCAGGGGCTGATGTGACGGTACTGGAAGCAGCATTAGCAAAAGTTTCGCAACAATACCGAGAAAGTGTGAGCTAAGTTAAGTTTTTCTACACATTCTTCTGCGATTATCTGCACTAAGCGCTTGAGTATTCATGTGCCCTCTGTACCTACATTTTTACAGTAAAATCGCCTCCCTTTCGGGAGGCTTTTTTATGGAATTAATAAGCAAGCCCCGCTAGTTTTACGGTTCTCCAGTGCCCGGTGAGCATGCTCCGCATCACGTAGCGCAAAGCGCTGTGTAGGCGGAACGTCGACGTTAATTTTTCCTGCCGCAATCATCGCGAAAAGAGCCGCGCTAGCGTCGTCAAGCTGCTGCGGGGTAGTGATATATCCGTTGAGTGAAGGGCGAGTCACGAACAGCGAGCCTTTCTGGTTGAGTATCGCTAAATCAATCCCCGTGACTGGGCCGGATGCATTACCAAAGCTCACCATTAGTCCTCGCGGTTGTAAGCTATCCAGTGAAGCTTGCCAAGTGGCTTTACCCACCGAATCGTAAACCACCGGAACTTTCTTTCCGTCCGTAAGCTCGGCGACACGTTGAGCGATGTCGTCTGACTGAGTATTAATCGTGGCCCAAGCCCCGGCTGTACGTGCCCGCTCTGCTTTACTTTCTGACCCGACGCTGGCGATAAGCTTGGCACCTAATGCCTGTGCCCATTGGCAGGCGATTAATCCAACATCGCCTGCGGCGGCATGAAATAACAGGGTCTCATCGCGTTGTACCGGGTGGGTAAGGTGCAGTAAGTAATAAACGGTTAACCCTTTTAGGAAAGAGGCTGCCGCCATTTCATAACTAATCGCCTCTGGCAGCACGACCGCTTTGGTTTGATCGACCTGATGGTATTCGCTGTAAGCGCCGAGACTCGATTGACAATAGACCGCCCGATCACCGACTTTAAAGCGTGTTACTTGCGATCCAACCGCGACCACTTCACCGGCTGCCTCGGTCCCTACTCCCGAAGGGAACTGATTAACTGGGTACAGGCCGCTGCGTACATAAGTATCGATATAGTTGAGGCCAATAGCATGGTGGCGGACGATAATCTCATTATCTTGCGGGGCGGCTTGGGTATAAGGCGTCCAACGTAAGACTTCTGGCCCGCCATGTTGGCGAAATTCGATGCGGTGTGCCATAGAAAGGTTCTCCGAGAGGGTAAGGTTTTTCCCCAGACTTGGGGCGACAATTAGCGCGAAAACCGTATAATGGGCGCGCCCCTTTTCGACGACTGGTATCAATACTATGGCAGGAAATAAACCCTCTAACAAACCGACCCCTCAAGATAAACAGCTGGCAGGGATTAAAATGCCCCCACACTCAGTGGAAGCAGAACAGTCGGTGTTAGGCGGACTGATGCTCGATAACGAGCGCTGGGATAACGTCTCAGAGCGCGTTGTTGCGGAGGATTTCTATAGCCGTCCCCACCGTCTCATTTTTTCCGAAATGCACCGACTGCTCGAACAGGGACAGCCGATCGACCTGATTACCCTATCGGAATCCCTTGAGCTACGTGGTGAGCTTGAGTTATCGGGGGGCTTTGCCTATCTCGCAGAACTCGCGAAGAACACGCCAAGCGCCGCCAACATTGGGGCCTACGCCGATATCGTTCGTGAGCGGGCCGTAGTGCGCGAAATGATCTCCGTAGCAAACGAGATCGCCGATGCTGGCTTCGATCCGCAAGGCCGCTCAAGCGAAGATCTTCTGGATCTTGCGGAATCTAGCGTGTTTAAGATCGCTGAAAAGCGGGCTAATAAAAATGAAGGCCCACAGAATATCGAACAAATTCTCGAGGCTACGATCAATCGTATTGAAGCGCTCGTTTCGACGCCCCACGATGGGGTGACGGGTGTCGATACCGGTTACCAAGATCTCAATAAAAAAACGGCAGGATTACAGGGTTCCGATCTCATTATTGTCGCGGCACGCCCATCAATGGGTAAGACGACTTTTGCGATGAACCTGTGTGAGAATGCGGCAATGCTACAAGATAAACCGGTGCTTATCTTCAGCTTAGAGATGCCTAGCGAGCAATTGATGATGCGGATGCTTGCCTCGCTATCCCGTGTTGATCAAACGAAAATTAGAACCGGGCAGCTAGACGACGAGGATTGGGCGCGTATCTCGGCAACGATGGGAATTCTACTAGAGAAGAAGAATATCTTTATCGATGATGCCTCTGGGTTAACCCCCACTGAAGTCCGCTCCCGCGCCCGTAGAATCTACCGTGAAAATAACGGGTTGAGTATGATCATGATCGATTACCTGCAGTTAATGCGGGTACCGGCTTTAACCGAAAATCGAACCTTAGAGATCGCGGAGATCTCACGATCGCTCAAGGCGTTAGCAAAAGAGCTTAATGTGCCTGTCGTAGCACTCTCGCAGCTGAACCGCTCCCTAGAGCAACGGGCAGATAAACGGCCCGTTAACTCTGACTTACGTGAATCAGGGTCGATTGAGCAGGATGCCGACTTAATTATGTTTATCTATCGCGATGAGGTCTATCACGAGAATAGCGACCTAAAAGGGATTGCAGAAATCATCATCGGTAAACAGCGAAATGGACCAATCGGCTCGGTACGCTTAACCTTTAATGGTCAATGGTCGCGCTTCGATAATTATGCGGGTCCAGATTACGACGAAGAGTAGTGTTTATTCTTATCGAAAAATCTTTTTTTTGCGAGATTACGCCTTCTTTCTCGGCACGATTAATACTATGGTAGTGGGGCGCTGCTAACGGCGCTTATCGCATTTTAGCCCCATGATGGAGATATCTACTGTGTTTCAGAATGTTGATGCTTATGCTGGCGATCCAATCCTTTCGCTAATGGAAAAATTCAAACAAGACCCGCGTGACGAAAAAGTTAACCTGAGTATAGGTCTCTACTATACCGAGCAAGGAATTATCCCGCAGCTCAACGCCGTTGCTGAGGCTGAGACGCGTCTACAATCATCCATCAATGAAGCATCGGTTTATCTACCGATGGAAGGCTTGGCTAACTATCGTAAAGCCGTCGGCCAACTACTGTTCGGGGCGAATATCGAGGCGAGTAAAATCGCGACGATCCAAACCCTAGGCGGCTCTGGCGCGTTAAAAGTCGGTGCTGATTTCCTAAAACGTTATTTTCCAAATTCTGAAGTGTGGGTCAGTGATCCGACTTGGGAAAACCATATTGCCATCTTCAATGGCGCTGGATTCCCGGTACAGACTTACCCTTGGTACGATACCGCCACGCAAGGCGTTAATTTTAGCGGCTTCATCGAAAAACTAAACAGCCTGCCAGAACAGAGCATCGTCTTGCTCCACCCGTGCTGCCATAACCCCACAGGTGCGGATCTTACCGATGCACAATGGGATGAGACTATTGCTCTCCTTAAGGCTCGTAAGCTAATCCCTTTTATGGACATCGCCTATCAAGGCTTTGGCGCAGGCCTCGAAGCGGATTGTTATGCGATCCGTCAAGCTGCCCAGCAAGGTTTACCGGTTATCGTCAGCAACTCATTTTCAAAAATTTTCTCGCTCTATGGCGAACGTGTTGGCGGCTTGTCTGTAGCCTGTGACAGTAGTGAAGAAGCCGATCGTGTATTAGGGCAACTCAAAGCAGCGGTACGTCGTAACTACTCTAGTCCACCCGCTTTCGGTGCGAAAGTTGTCGCCACCATTCTGACCGATGCGCCATTATTCGCAGATTGGAAAGCCGAGCTTGAAGCGATGCGCCTGCGTATTTTAGCGATGCGTGAAGCCTTAGTCAGCGCGCTACAGCAGGAAATACCAGGTAAGGATTTCAGTTACTTGACCCGTCAACGGGGCATGTTCAGCTATACCGGTTTAAGCCCAGATCAAGTCGTTCGCTTACGTGAAGAGTTTGGTGTTTATCTGATCGGTAGTGGAAGAATGTGTATGGCAGGGTTGAACCAGCAAAATATTGAAAAAGTCGCTACGGCGATGGCCGCGGTTATGTAAGAAGTCGGGCGCCTGAGGCGCCCTTTTTTATGGCCGCTAGTGCGCTGAGAGGTCGATACGTACTAGGCTATCGGGACCTTTAGCGGAATAGTCCTTATTCAATTCTTGTTTCACTGTCACAAATAACGTTTTACCCTCATCAGACAGCAGCAGGCTATTAGGGGCCCCCGCAAAGCGCCACTGCTGTTTTACTGCGTAAGTCGTGGCATCGACGCGCAGTACCTGCTTAGACTCGCGTTGACTGATGTAAAGCTCGTTACGCTGTGCATTAAACTTGATCCCCAGGCTATCACCCGGGATTTTTTTGATCACTTTGCCTGAAAGCTCATCAAACACATAAGTCGCTTTACCTTGCGAATTATCCGTCACGAAGAGTCGATGAGTTACAGGATCTTCAGCAAAGTTTAGGAATAGATTCGTTTTACTCTCGCCCGTTGTCCAACGTTTTTCAATTCGATGGTTTTTAGGATTGATTACTAAGATTTCGCCACTACCGTTGCCCGCGTAAATACGTTGCGTCGTAGGGGAGTACAGTAAGCCAGTGACCCATTTCCCAGCATGCTGAATACGGGTTTTGACGGTGAAGGTATGCGTATCGATAACACTGATATAACCTGGGTTAGCGACGGCGCCAACATAGAGTTCGTTACCCACCCACAGCAACTCACGAGCACCATCCGTTTCGCCTTTACTGTTCTTCTTGCTGAGAGCTAAGCGTTTCACTACTTTTCCGCTCTTCACTTCCACTTTCGATACCGTACCGTCTAGCGAGTTTGTGGTGTAGAAAAAGTCATTATCCGGTTGGCTGGCCACCCCAAAATTTTTTAAATCGGTGTGGGTTAATCCAGTAATCGCGAGGGTTGTAGGATTGACTTTATACAGTACGCCACCGTTATCGTTTTTAAAGCTTTGGGCGCTCGCGACATATAAGGTCGATGAAGAGCTAAATAGCGCCATCTCATATAACCCTTCTCCTATCGCTTTTTCCTGAACTGCCGAAGACGTGGCAACGGTTGGCGGTTTAGGGGCGGGCGGTGGTGTGGTTTTAGTAGCGGAATGAGACTGGCAGCCACTGATCAGCACGGTAGCAATAGTTAAGGCACTGACCAGTAGTGGGGAAGACGAACGTCTAGCAGTAAACATGGTTACTCCTTATTCGCTAGGTTTTTTACCTAGTGATAATGGGAAAGAGGGGGAATCGACTCCCCCTCTAGAAAAATTAGAAATGGTAGTTGAGGTTAACTGAGTAGTTACGTGATTCACCGTACACGACGTAATCGCTCAAATTACTCTCGTAGTCGCGGTTGAAGAGGTTTTTCACGTTCGCCTGTACTGAAAGCTGGCGTGTCAGCTGATAGCGCGCAAAGAGATCTGCAAGCGGGTAGCTACCTCGGACGACACGTACCGTATTACCGTTTGGCCCAGTAGCCTCTTGGTAGGTGGCATTTTGCCAAGTTATCCCACCACCGATAGTCAGGTCAGGCATTGCGGGAACCAAGTAGCTAGAGAATAGCTTAAACTGCGTCTGCGGTAGCTGTGGGTTGATCCGATCTTTGCTGCTATCTTGTGCGACATAGCGTGAGGCGCTGAACGTCATGTTTAAATTATCGGTCACTGCACCATTTACCTCAAATTCGACGCCGCGACTGACAACACCATTAGCCGCTCGGTAAGCTGTCTCACTACTGTTGTTGACATATTGCCCGGTGATCTCTTGACCAAGATTGGTTTGCTCAATACGGAATACCGATAAGGTTGAAGTTAAGCGGCTATCTAACCAATCAGCCTTCAACCCTGTTTCGTAGTTTTTACCGGTCACAGGTTTTAAGTAATGGCCCGTACGGTCACGATAGGTCTGGGGTTGGAAGATCGATGTATAACTGGCATAAGCAGAAAGCCAGTCGTTAAGGTCGTAAACTAACCCACCGTAAGGCGTGAGGTTATTTTTTTGCATAGTCGCGCTAGTGCCGTTAGTGGTGTATTCCGTATAACGCATTCCCGCCACCAAAGAGAGCGGATCGGCTAACGAGAAGCGTGCCGCGACATAACCCGAGCGCTGACGGATGGTATCGCTAGACGACAGCGCCCACGCTGGCCAATCGGGTTGTGCAATATTACCGTCCCACTGATTGTAGTTACCCAGCTGCTCAGGCGTATAGATCGCAGTAGAATAATCATAGCGGTTACGTTGGCGGCTGTAATCGACGCCAGCAACGAGCTGATGTTGGCGACCAAATAGTTTAAAGGGACCTGTCGCAAAAGCATCGACGGCGGTTTGCGTACGGATCCCCTTATACCAGCCAGCATAACCATAGCCGGTAGACTGTAACATACCGGTTGTTTGGTCAGGGAAACCGCTTAAGTAAAATAGCCGGCTATCCATCTGCGTCTCGCCATGCATGGCATTGATATGCGTTTCCCAGCCATTATCAAAGCGGGTAACTAGATTTGCGAATTGTCTACGCGCCAGCGTATTGTAGTGTGTCCAATCGGCGGCGGGGTTGGTGCTGCGACTGTAATGGGTTTTATCACCATTGGTATACCACGTAGGTAAGCCGCCCCACGTAGGGTTACCCGTATTTCGTTCTTGGTAGTCATAACCGATGTCTAACGTCGTGTTATCGGTAAGGTCGGCAGCGATATCGGTATAGAAGAATTTCGACGATTTATGGTAGCGATCTAAATTACTGTCTTGATCCTGATAACCGCTCACGAAGCGGCCACGTAATGTCCCACTTTCGTTGAGAGGGCCCTGCAGATCAGCCACATAGCGTTGATTATTCCAACTGCCATAACTGGCACTCAGATCGCCGGTAAACGTTTTACTCTCTGCTTTCTTTCTGATTAAGTTAATAGTCGCAGAAGGGTTACCCGTGCCTGACATGAGTCCGCTCGCTCCACGAATCACATCGACGCGCTGATACTTCGCCATATCATCGTCGGTTTCACCAAAGTTCCACGGCGCGGTTTGTGTGACGGGAATATCATCGTAGCTATAATTATTGATATAGAACCCGCGAGCAAAATAAGAGTAGCGCTCGCTATCGCTCTGATTTGAAGAGATACCCGGGCTTTGCTTAAGCACATCATTTAATGTACGTAGATCTTGATCCTTCATTCGCTGCTCAGTAATAACGCTTACCGACTGAGGAATATCTCTATTCGTCAGGTTCATCTTGGTACCGCTGCGCGTGATAGGAACGGTATAGCGATGACTATCTTGATCTGTAGCGCTATCATTCCCGTTCTGGTTCTGGCCAGAAACGGTCAGTGTTTGTACGGCAGCATCGTCAGCTCTGGCTAGGCCAGTAGTGAGTGCTAACCCAATTGCTGCGCTCAGCAAAGACAATGCCGAGAGCTTATTCCCCATGGTAAAAAATCGCGATGTCATGTGTCTTACCTAATTGTAATTATAATGGTTAATCTGTGATCACTGCTGTGTCATCACGCTTAGTTATTAAGCGATAGCGAATCGTAGTGATAATTATTTTCATTATCAATAGCGAGAATTAGTTCAATTTTCTTTGTACGAAAAAGTTAACGCTAACTCATTATCACGGTTAGTTATTTTTTTTCGAAAATATCCGTAATACTGAATTGAGCGTATCGAATACTAAGGTAAGCCACTGATTTGCTACACTTCGAGGACAGAAAGAGAGGAAGGAGAGAACAATGTGGTATCAACAACTGATTCAACTAACAGAGAAAAAACGTGGTTTTCATCTGATTACCGATGAGATCCTGTCGGCACTCCCTGAAGTGGCCAGCATTAAAGTTGGGCAACTCCATCTTCTGCTTCAACATACTTCCGCGTCACTAACACTCAACGAAAACTGTGATCAGACCGTGCGTGCAGATATGGAACAGCATTTTCTACGAACTGTTCCAGACAATGCCACTTATCAACATGATTATGAGGGGGCGGATGATATGCCGGCGCATATTAAATCCTCATTATTGGGTGTCTCTTTGGTATTGCCGATCTCACGGGGAAAAGTGATGTTGGGGACGTGGCAAGGGATCTGGCTGGGAGAGCATCGCTTTCACGGCGGTGGACGTAGGATTATCGCCACACTACAGGGCGAGGTGTAGAAGAAATACCGTTCCCCTGGTGGGGAACGGTAAGTAATGGCTTACTTTCTTAGTGAGTTATTATCGATCACAAAACGATACTTCACATCGCTTTTAAGCATGCGCTCGTAGGCTTCGTTGATTTGGTCGATAGTGATTAACTCAATATCCGCCGTGATATTATGCTCGCCACAGAAATCGAGCATCTCTTGAGTTTCCGCGATACTCCCGATGAGCGAGCCCCCTACAGTTCGGCGTTTAAAGACTAACTCGGCGACGCTCGGTGCGGGGTGATCATGCTCTGGAACCCCCACTAACGCTAAGTGCCCATCACGTTTCAGCAAACGGATAAACTGCGTTAAGTCGTGCTGTGCGGCAACGGTATTAAGGATTAGATGGAAGCTATTCACTTGCGCTTCCATCTGCTCAGCATCTTTGGAGATCACGACTTCATCAGCCCCTAAGCGCTTCCCATCTTCGATTTTCGAGGCGGAAGTGGTGAAGAGCACGACCTTGGCACCCATCGCATGGGCTAACTTAACCCCCATATGGCCGAGGCCGCCTAATCCAACAATTCCGACTTTTTGGCCAGGGCCGACATTCCAATGGCGTAGAGGTGAATAGGTAGTGACCCCTGCACAAAGTAAAGGAGCGACACCGGCCGGATCGAGGTTTTCAGGGACTTTCAGTACAAAGTCTTGGTCGACCACAATATCGGTTGCATAGCCGCCATAAGTAATGGCTTCTGAATGACGATCCTTACTGTTGTAGGTGGCCACGAAACCATTTTCACAATAGTTTTCCTCGCCCTCTTCACAGCTTGAACAGGTACGGCAGGAGTCGACCATACACCCGACCCCGACGAGATCACCCTGTTTGAATTTTTTGGCTGACGCGCCAGCCTCAATAATGCGTCCAACGATTTCATGGCCCGGGACGATAGGGTATTGCGTACTTTTCCACTCGTTACGCGCCATATGCAAATCAGAGTGACAGACGCCGCAGTATAAAATCTCAATTTTGACGTCGTTATCGCGCACATCCCGAGATGAATAATGAAAAGGGGTTAGGGGTGATTTCTCATCCTGTGCTGCATAAGCATTAATATCTGCCATGATGGCTCCTCATCGTTGCGAAAAAAAGCCCAGACACGCTGGGCCGCTAACATTATTTGTTGAGTAAAGGTTTCAAGAAGCGTGCGGTATGAGACTGTTCACATTCCGCGACCGTCTCTGGCGATCCAGCGATCAGGATCTCACCGCCACCACTACCGCCTTCAGGGCCGAGGTCGACAATCCAGTCTGCAGTTTTTACCACATCCAGGTTATGTTCGATCACGACAATGGTATTCCCCTGATCTCGCAGCTGGTGGAGGACCACTAACAGCTGTTGGATATCGGCAAAATGTAGCCCAGTCGTCGGTTCGTCGAGAATATACAGCGTCTGGCCAGTGCCACGTTTAGAGAGCTCGCGAGATAACTTAACCCGCTGTGCTTCACCGCCAGATAAGGTCGTCGCCGACTGGCCTAAGCGAATGTAAGAGAGCCCTACACTGATTAAGGTCTGCAATTTACGGGCGAGCGCGGGAACCGCCTCGAAAAAGTCTTTAGCCTCTTCGATAGTCATATCCAGCACTTCGTGAATGTTCTTCCCTTTATACTTTATTTCCAGTGTCTCGCGGTTATAACGCTTACCTTGGCATTGATCACATGGGACATACACGTCTGGTAAGAAGTGCATCTCCACTTTAATGACGCCATCGCCCTGACATGCCTCGCAGCGCCCACCCTTAACATTGAAACTGAAACGACCCGGAGTATAACCCCGCGAGCGTGCTTCAGGAACGCCAGCAAATAGCTCACGTACCGGGGTGAAAATACCGGTATAGGTCGCTGGGTTGGATCGTGGTGTCCTACCGATCGGGCTTTGGTCAATATCGATCACTTTATCGAAATGTTCCAGCCCCTTCACCTCATGGTAAGGAGCAGGCTCGGCGATCGTTGCACCATTGAGCTGACGCTGGGCGATCGGGAAGAGCGTATCGTTGATCAACGTCGATTTACCGGACCCCGATACCCCTGTGACACAAGTGAAGAGCCCGACAGGCAGTGATAGTGTGACATTTTTTAAATTGTTACCGCGTGCGCCAGCGATGCGTAATGTTTTCTCGGGATCAGCCTTCACGCGCTCCTTTGGCACTTCGATAGCCTTCTTACCACTCAGGTATTGACCGGTCAGAGAGGCCTCATTAGCCATAATCTGATGTACATTGCCTTCGGCGACGACAGATCCACCATGCACACCGGCCCCTGGGCCAATATCGATGACATGGTCGGCGGCACGGATCGCATCCTCATCGTGTTCTACCACGATGACCGTATTCCCCAAGTCACGTAGGTGGATAAGGGTGCTCAGTAATCGTTCATTATCGCGTTGATGTAGACCGATAGAAGGCTCATCAAGGACGTACATCACGCCGACCAGCCCCGCACCAATTTGGCTGGCTAAGCGGATACGCTGTGCTTCGCCGCCGGACAGCGTCTCTGCCGAACGGGATAACGATAAGTAGTTCAGGCCGACATTGACCAGGAAGCCTAGGCGCTCACGGATCTCTTTTAGGATCTTGTCGGCAATTTGCGCTTTCTGACCGCTCAGCGCTAAGTGTTCAAAGAAGTCGCTCGCGTGGCCGATGCTCATTTCTGATATCTCGGGTAATGTCTTCTCCGTAACGAAGACGTTACGCGCTTCTTCTTTCAACCTCGTACCGTGGCAGCTGCTACACGCACAGTTGCTAATAAACTTCGCTAACTCTTCACGAACCGCGTTCGATTCGGTCTCTTTATAGCGCCGTTCCATATTGTGTAACACGCCTTCGAAAGGGTGGCGTCGAACGGAGGTATCCCCACGATCGTTGACATACTTAAATTCGATATTGGTTTTACCCGAACCATACAGAATCACTTTCTGCGTCTCTGCATCTAGCGATTCAAAAGGGGCTTCGACATCGAATTTATAGTGATCGCTGAGGGAGCGTAGCATCTGGTAATAATAGAAGTTACGACGATCCCAGCCGCGAATAGCACCGTTCGCTAACGAAATTTCACGGTTTTGGATCACGCGTTCAGGATCGAAATATTGTTGCACGCCTAGGCCATCACAAGTCTGGCACGCGCCCGCCGGGTTATTAAACGAGAAGAGACGAGGCTCCAGCTCACGCATGCTATAGCCACACACAGGACAGGCAAAGTTCGCGGAAAAGAGCAGCTCTTCGGCTTTGCTATCGTCCATATCCGCTACAATCGCGGTGCCGCCTGATAAGGTGAGGGTGGTCTCGAAGGATTCCGCCAAGCGCGTACCGATGTCGTCGCGAACCTTAAAACGATCCACGACCACTTCGATGCTATGCTTCTTTTGTAACTCAAGTTTAGGTGGATCGGAAAGATCACAGACTTCGCCATCGATCCGTGCACGAATGTAGCCCTGCGCTGCAAGGCTTTCTAGCGTCTTAACGTGCTCACCCTTACGATCTTTAATGATTGGGGCGAGCAACATTAACCGCTGTCCTTCCGGCTGTTGTAATACTTGGTCAACCATCTGGCTAACCGTTTGGGCCGCAAGAGGCTGATGGTGCGTTGGGCAGCGAGGTTCCCCCACCCGTGCGAAGAGGAGTCGCAGATAGTCATGGATCTCGGTGATGGTCCCCACGGTCGAGCGCGGGTTATGGGATGTCGACTTTTGTTCGATCGAAATAGCGGGGGAGAGCCCCTCGATATGATCGACGTCGGGCTTTTCCATCAATGAAAGAAATTGCCGCGCATAGGCCGAGAGTGATTCGACGTAGCGGCGCTGTCCTTCGGCGTAAAGGGTATCGAAGGCCAGCGAGGATTTACCTGATCCAGAAAGACCAGTGACAACCACTAGCTTGTCACGAGGGATGGTGAGGTTGATATTTTTTAAATTATGGGTTCGTGCACCCCGTACTTCGATCTTATCCATTCACATTTCCCAATTTGATTGCCTATACGCTGAGATGACATCGCTCTGCATCGATTTCAAGCAGACTCTATAGTATGGCACAAAAAATAACCTGAATAAATATCCAGTAGTTTCTGTTATAATGATTGAGTTTGTGCAGTTGCTCTAAACTACCCAACGCAAGCAGTGACGTGCTATCATCCGTTAGATAGTATCTGTATAATTTTTCATCAGGAGAGAGTGCAATGGCCAGTCGCGGCGTAAACAAAGTGATTCTTGTCGGTAACTTGGGTCAAGATCCAGAAGTTCGGTATATGCCAAACGGAGGAGCAGTGACTAACATTACACTGGCCACCTCTGAAAGCTGGCGTGATAAGCAAACCGGTGAAAATAAAGAGATTACAGAATGGCACCGTGTTGTGCTATTTGGAAAATTGGCAGAAGTGGCAGGTGAATACCTGCGTAAAGGCTCTCAAGTTTACATCGAAGGCCAACTGCGTACGCGTAAATGGCAGGACCAAGGTGGCCAAGAGCGTTATACCACCGAAGTCGTGGTGAATGTTGGTGGTACCATGCAAATGCTAGGCGGACGCCAAGGTGGCAATGCGGCGCCTCAAGGCGGCGGTGCGCCGAACAATAATAATGGCTGGGGTCAGCCTCAACAGCCTCAATCTTCCGGCGCGCAATTTAGCGGTGGTGGACAAGCTCCACAGTCTCCTAAGGCACCTGCTGGTGGAAATGAGCCGCCAATGGACTTTGACGACGATATTCCGTTTTAATAAACATTACAAAAATATCCTCGACAAGCCCCCGTTACTGCGGGGGTTTTTATTATCAGTGCTAATAAGTCTTCCTCTATCCGCGATGTCCAATAAGATTTAATCTATCCGCCTCGTTTCTATCTAATAATTAAATTTATTCTCATTATTTATCTAAAATATATCTTAGTTATTAAGATTGGTGGCCGAGTAAAATAAGGAAGATGTAATAGTCTATTATTCATTGTTACCAGTTTCTATTAAGCTAGTTGGGTTGCACTAAAAAAATAAATTAATCTACAAATATTATCGTTTTATTAATTAAAAAATTATTCTCTACCGTGCTATCTCGATAGAAGCGCGTACCGCTGCTTACTTAATCATTTTCAATGGAACTGAATATGTCTGAAATTAGTCGAGCCGTTCTTTTCGGCAAACTAGAACCTTTACTTTTTTCCTCGTTAGAGAGTGCGACGGCATTTTGTAAGTTGCGAGGCAATCCTTATGTAGAGCTAGTGCATTGGTTGCATCAATTAATGCAGCAGCAAGGAGGCGACCTGCAGCTGATCATCCAGCACTTCGCATTAGATGAGGCCGCATTAACCCGCGACATTATTACCGGGTTAGAGGCATTACCGCGTGGCGCGAGTTCTGTCTCCGATTTGTCAGAGCATATCGACAGCGCGGTAGAACGTGCCTGGGTGATAGGGTCGCTCAAATTCGGCGTGAGTCGTCTACGGACCGGGCATTTACTGATCGGGATCCTGAAAACGTGGAATCTCGCCACCGTTCTAAGGGGGATCTCGCCTCAATTCACGCGCATCAATGTGGAACTGTTAAGTGAACAGTTCACTACGCTACTGGCGCCGAGTAAAGAAGCGCAGCAGGTCTCGATCGAGCCTGTGCCAGCGCATGGCGGCCCCACAGCAACCCAGACGCTGGCTCAGTATGGACAAGATATGACTCAGCGTGCGCGCGACGGGAAGATTGATCCGGTTGTCGGACGTGATGAAGAAATTCGTCAACTGATCGATATCTTAATGCGGCGTCGACAAAATAACCCGCTACTGACCGGTGAAGCTGGGGTGGGTAAAACGGCTGTGGTAGAAGGCTTTGCGCGCCGTATCGCAGCAGGCGATGTTCCCGAACCCTTACAAAATGTTCAGCTGTGGTTGATCGATATCGGGCTATTACAAGCCGGCGCGGGGATGAGGGGAGAATTCGAAGCACGTTTGCAATCGTTGATCAATGAAGTGCAATCCAGTGCAACACCGATCATTCTGTTTATTGATGAAATTCACACCCTGGTCGGTGCGGGGGGGCAGCAAGGGACGGGGGATGCGGCCAATTTACTTAAACCTGCGTTGGCACGAGGCCAGTTGCGGACGATTGGCGCAACCACCTGGGCAGAATATAAAAAATATATTGAGAAAGATCCTGCACTGACACGGCGTTTTCAACCACTTCAAGTCCCTGAACCGGATGAAAGCAAAGCGGTTCTTATGCTACGTAGCACGGTCTCGCCGTTAGAAAAACATCATCACGTTCTGCTATTGGATGAAGCCGTCACGGCAGCGGTGAAGCTCTCTCACCGTTATATACCCGCTCGTCAACTCCCCGATAAAGCGATTGCCTTATTGGATACTGCCTGCGCTCGCGTCGCGGTCAGTCAGAGTGCCCCTCCCGCGCAACTCGACGACTGTCGCCAGCAGATTACGGCCCTTGAGGTCGAGATCGAGATTGCCAAACGGGAGGCCTGTGTCGCGCTAGGGGAGGATCGGCGCGTCGAGCAGCTAGAGCGTGTACTAGAGGCTCAGCACGCTGAGTGCGAGGCGTTGGCATCACGTTGCCAGCAAGAGAAAGCGTTAGTGAGTCAGCTTATTGCGCTACGCGCGCAGCTTCACCAAGCGAAGCCTGAGGCGCTAGGCGAGCTTCGCCAGCAATTACTGGCGACACAGCAGCAATTGACCGAGCTACAGGGGGAAGTCCCACTATTATTTGCCGCGGTGGATGAAAACGTCGTGGCTGCCGTCGTGTCAGATTGGACCGGTATTCCCTTAGGGCGCATGGTTAAAAACGATATCGATGCGGTATTAAATCTCGCGGATACCCTTAATCAGCGGGTAATTGGTCAACGCCATGGGCTAGATCTCATTGCTAAGCGTGTGTGTACCTCACGTGCGCGCCTTGATGATCCGAACAAGCCGGTAGGGGTCTTTATGCTGTGCGGGCCATCCGGTGTCGGTAAAACGGAAACCGCCCTAGCCTTGGCTGAATCGTTATATGGGGGGGAGCAAAATGTCATCACTATTAATATGAGTGAGTTCCAAGAAGCCCACACCGTATCAACCTTAAAAGGCGCTCCTCCTGGTTATGTCGGCTACGGAGAAGGCGGCGTCTTAACCGAGGCCGTTCGTCGTCGTCCTTATAGCGTGGTATTACTCGACGAAATTGAAAAGGCGCATCCGGATGTCCATGAAATCTTTTTCCAAGTATTTGATAAAGGTTGGATGGAGGATGGTGAAGGGCGGCATATTGATTTTCGTAATACGCTGATCATTCTCACCTCCAATGTGGGAACTGATCTTGTCACCGAAATGTGTGCAGATCCTGATCGACAGCCTGATGCAGAGGCACTTGCCACCGCCTTACGCGACCCGCTTTTACACGTCTTTCCACCTGCGTTGTTAGGCCGACTCGTAGTGGTGCCTTATTATCCACTGAGCGACCAGATGCTCGGCGAGATCGTGCGCTTACAATTAACCCGCATTCAGCGACGCTTACTGGAGAATCACCACATCGTGACCGACATCGAAGAAAGTGTTGTCACGCAAATCGTCCAACGTTGTACGGAAGTGGAGTCGGGCGGACGGATGGTCGATGCGATCCTCACAAACACCTTATTACCACAAATCAGTCAGAAGTTACTGACCGCAAGTCGCGATGAACAACAATACCGATCATTGCACCTTAGTGTTGAACAGGGTGAGTTTAATTGCCAGTTTTCTTTTGGATGCGAGGAGGAATTCTAATTAAAATAGAAATTCCTTTTTATTTTTATATATCGATGAAAGGGCCGTTATTCTATTTCTAGGATAAAATTATTGAGTATATGGAGCTGGGATATATTATTAATTCACGCTTTGGTATGAAAGTTAATAATAAAATATTCACCGTAATGACATAATCTCTAATACCTTATAGAAGTTAAAAAATAATCGTTGTTTCTATCGAGGTAGTCAGGCATAAAAGAACCAATTATCAGTCGATTCCGCCATACTTTTTCTTCCAATCTCATCGAAAAAAGTTAACAATCAATCTCCTTCAAGGACTCAGGGAGTAACCGCTGTGCGGCAGGATTATCGATGGAAAACGGGGCTTACGCTATTACTCACTAGTTCACTGACTGGCTGTACACTGTCGCCGTCTATTCCCGTACTTGGCGCTGCTTTCCCCGCATGGCTCTTCTGTAGTCTGGCGGGCGCGTTTCTATTGATCCCGACACATCTCCTGCTAGCTCGCCAAGGGTGGCTACGCCCATTTTCTCCGCTGGTCATCAGTTATTTGGCCTTAATGTTTATCTACGCCGTCGTCGTATGGCTACTTTTCTTTATGGGTTGAGTCATCATGACAACATCGAATACCGCTTTTATTCGACGAAAATGGCCATTATTAGTAGTGGTCTGCGTGGCGATTGTGGCGTTGATTGGCGTTATTGCCTACTTACAAACCTCCCCGCAGACCAATGATGCCTATATCTATGCGGATACCATCGATGTCGTGCCCGAAGTGAGTGGGCAGATAGTCGAGATGCCAATTAGGGATAATCAGCGAGTAAAAAAAGGTCAGCTTCTGTTTAAGATAGATGACCGGCAGTACCGAGCAATGTTAGTCGATGCACAGTCGCGATTAGCCGCCTTGGATGCACAGATTCTGTTGACTGGCCGTACGGTTAAGGCACAGGAATATAATGCGCAGTCGGTCACGGCTGCGGTGGCGAGGGCGCAGGCTCTGGTACAGCAAACCACCTCGTCCCGTCAGCGTTTAGAACCGCTCGTCCCACAAGGTTTTGCCTCGCAAGAGGAGCTTGACCAGGCGCGTACGGCAGAAAAAGCGGCGCGCGCAGAGCTTAATGCCACACTGCTGCAAGCGAAGCAAGCGACGGCAGCAGTATCGGGCGTCGATGCCTTGGTCGCCCAGCGTGAGGGCGCGCTTGCACAGATTGCGTTAGCGACTATTAACCTCGAACGTACTGAAGTACGATCCCCTTTCTCTGGGACAGTGGTGGCATTAAAGACGACAACCGGACAGTTCGCATCGGCGGTAAGGCCAATCTTTACCTTAATCGATAGCGAGCACTGGTATGTAGTGGCGAATTTTAGAGAGACGGATCTCAATAATATAGCGCCCGGCACGCGGGCAACGGTACGGGTGATGACCGACCACCGTCGCACTTTTTCAGGACGCGTCGACTCAGTGGGGGCAGGAGTGCTCGCCAGCGGCGATAGTGTGATTGAAGGCTTACCCGTGATTCAGAAGAGCATCAACTGGGTCCATGTATCGCAGCGTTTCCCTGTAAAAATCGCGATTACGGACGCCGACCCGAATCTCTTTCGCTTAGGTGCCTCCGCAAGCGCCACATTAACAGTTGGCGCTGCTCAACCATGATATTGCGGCAGTGGCTGGATGATGCGTTAAAAGGCTCGGCTGAGCGGCAGTCTGCCACGCTGCGGCTTACGCTATCGTGCCTACTGATGACCTTACTTTTTCTCAGCTTCCAGCTCCCATTCTTAGCGGTGGCGATCATCGTCGTATTTTATGTCACGCAAAAAAATGTCGTGCTTACTGCGGGAATAGGGCTAGGCTTCGTCGTCGTCGCTCTCTTGGCGCTAGGCGGCATGTTACTGATCATTAAGTACACGTATGACACGCCATTAATCCGTCTCGTCGCATCGCTATTTCTCTTCTTCTGGGCGATGTTCTTTATGCGCGTGTTGGGAAAACTCGGTCTCGCCTTTTTCGTCGTGGCGCTAGTATTGATCTATGCGCAGACATTTCCTTCTATGACTGGGGAGAGCGAGATTATCGTCAGGCTAATTCTCTGGTTATGGATGTCGATGGTAGTCGCCATAGTGGTTACAGTGTTAGTGAATGCTTACTTCATTCAGGCCTATCCCCATTACCAGTACTGCCAACGTGTCGCGGCGCTTTGCCAACAGACGGCGGACAGATTGCAGGGTATTAATAGCGGTGAACAACCGGTTGGCATATTTATCGCTGAGCAGCTTAACGAGCTACAATCACTCTACAAGTTCGCCTGCCTTACCAATAGTGACTTTAAAGAAAAAAGTAAAAGTTGGTACTCACTCTCTAATTTAGCTTTGAAAAGCCTAGCATTGGCAGAGCTTTATCACGTCAATCCCGGTAAAGCGGATACACAACAGGTGACCCGGTTGGCCGAGCATTTTCGACAACTCGCGACCCAGGCTCGCCAGCGAGAAATAGGCGGTTCCTCACCCGTAGCGATTGCGACAGCGGATAAGATCTTGGAAGAGCTGAGCCAGCTCTGTGAACAATTTAGGGTGACCCGCTCAATCGCGCCGTTACCCGGACAAACGGAAAAGCCGCCGTTAATGGCCGTCGATGCGTGGCGTAATCCGCTGTATCTGCAGTTTGCGCTAAAAACCCTGCTCGCCAGCCTCCTCTGTTATCTTTTTTATACTGCGACGGCATGGCAGGGCGTCCATACCATCATGCTTAGCTGTGTCATCGTCGCACAACCTGGCTTGGGGGCGACCTACCAGAAGGCCGGGTTACGTGTAGTGGGCGCATTGGGGGCCGCGGTGGTCGCCGTGATAGGCATGGTCTTTATACAACCTCATCTCGATACTATCGTTGGGTTACTCCTGATGTGCTTGCCTATCTTTGCGTTCTCTGCGTGGCTAGCGGCAGGGTCGGAGCGTGTCGCTTACGCGGGGATCCAATTTGGCTTTACCTTCGCGTTACTCTTTCTCTCCGGATTCGGACCCATGAGTAATCTTACTGAGCTACGGGATCGGGTTATTGGCATTATATTGGGTGTTATCGTCGCCTCGATTGTCTACCTTTATCTCTGGCCGGATAGTGATGCACCGCGACTGCAAAAGAACATGGCTCGACTGTATCGGCAACTCGGGCGTTACTGTTCGCAGCGCGCTACAGATGGCCCTCCATTACAGATCTACCAACAAATAGAACAAGTTACTGAGCTTGCCAGCCGTCTCGATGCTGAGCCATTGGCGAGTACCACCCATCCCTATCGCTGTGCCGTCCAATGGCCGATTAAAGAGAGCCTGGAAGTCGCACAACGCTTGGCGATACTCGTCAGCGGCTATAGTCGTTATGCGACGAGTGACGACCCGTTCCTTAACCACTTGGCGCATTGGTTGCAGAATTACGCGAACGCTATCGACGGAGAAGTCATCTCACCCTTGCCAGTGCCGCTCTACCACAATCCGTATGGGGATGCGCTACTGGAAAGCTTGCGCCAATTACGCTATTGGCAGCCCATCTCCCCTCAGTTAACACAGGAACACCTCGATGGTGATTAGAAATTGGTGCTATCTGGTCCTCAGTGGGTTGCTCCTGAATGGCTGCGCGCTCATTCATGATGAGCCTGCGCAGGTAAGACAGCTACCGGCTGAACAGGCACAACTTTCACACGTTATTCACTTGGCCAACAGCCAATGGCCGCAAGCACGCTGGTGGGACGCTTATCATGATCCCCAGCTCTCGAGTCTGATAGTTCTCGGCTTAGCCAACTCGCCTACGTTTCAGGCGGCTAAGTTACGGATCCAGCAATCGCAATCGTCGGTTGATCTCGCACAATCGACCTTAGGGGTTCAAGCCACGGCGATAGCGGCGCAGAATGTTATGCGCGTCACTGATCGGCAAACGACGTGGCCGTATTCGATCTCGCTACCGACCAATAAACGTGGCCCTTGGTATACGTTGAATACGGTCGGCGTTGGGGCTGATCTGAATATCGACCTATGGGGAGCGAATCGCGCAGGGGTAGTCGCGGCGATGGGCGAACAGAATGCACAACTCGCCGAAACGGCAGGGATACAGCTCGATCTGGCTTCGAGCATTGCCCAGCTTTACTTCTCCATCCAGGCGAATTACCGGCGTACAGCCTTATTAAATGAGCAGGCGGCGATCGCGGCTTTTTCCTTAAAGGCCCACCAACAGCGCGCGGCGCGCGGTATCGAGGATGATGTGAACATCGCGGCCGCACAATCAGAACTCTATAGTGCACAACAACAGCTGTTAGCCGCGCATACCCGCACTGTCCAAGACCGTGAAACGCTGCGTGCGTTGATTGGGATGAGTGGTCAGCAACCGCTGATTATTGCCGAGCAACCTTGGCCACAGTTACAGCAGAGCCTTCCACAGGCTCTCTCATTCGATTTACTCGCGCGTAGGCCCGATCTCCAAGCATTAAGCCATTATGTCGAAGCATCGTTAAGTCGGGTGGAGGCGGCAAAGGCCGCGTTTTATCCCCATTTCGATATTAAAGCGTTCTGGGGGTATAACGCCTTGAGTGTGGGCGACCTACTCAAACACTCCTTTCAGCAAATTAATTTCTTACCAGGACTGTATTTACCCTTATTCGATGGCGGACGGCTGAATGCCCACCTACGGTCGGTACGTACTGCCAGTAACATTCTCATTAAAAACTATAATCAGGCCGTATTTGATGCGGTAAGAGACGTCGCCATCACCTCGCAGCAATTAGATGACCTTAACCAACAAGTGGCTCTACAGCAGCAGAAGGTTAGCGCCGCACAGCTAACCACCAACAGTGTTCAAGCTCACTATCAGCGCGGTCTGACCAGTCTCTATCTGGCGCAGGAAGCACGACGTACGACGCTCACACAGCAACTACTGCTGGTGGATCTTCGTGCCCAGCAAGTAAGCAGCGATATAGCCTTAATCAAGGCGTTGGGAGGAGGATACCGGGGAGAACAGCCTGCTATTCTAGGGATAAACCGTTAACCCCCCATTAACCGGTAACGGGGGGTAGAACATTACGCCGTCGGGGTTGACCCGATTAAGCGACGTAAGAAGGGGATTAGCAACGCAAGTACCAGTGCTGTGACGACAGAGGCTACCGCTAGCAACATAAATAGATGGCTATAGGCGGGGTTAGTCAGTAACGGGGTCGTGCCTTGCGCCGTTGGCATCGCCTGCGAGAGATAACCCGCCAATATAGAAGCAATCCCGGAAACCATCATCCAAGATCCCATCAATAAGCCTTGATACTGCTGTGGTGCCAGGCGTCCAATCATCGCGTAGCCGATAGGAGAAAGGAGCAACTCGCCGATACTCTGTAGTAGATAGCTCCAAAATATCCATTGGAAATCTACCAACCCATTAGATGCGGCAAGCTTAATACCGATAGGAAGCACTAACATACCTCCTCCCATAAACAGTAGCGCCGCGGCGAACTGACTTGGAATATCGATATTGATCCCACGGCCTCGCATACGTTTAAACAGCAACGCGAGTAGCGGCCCGCCTAACACGATGACCAGCGTATTGATATCTTGGATCCATTGTGGAGCGATATGCCAACCGAACAGCTGTAAATTAAGGTTATTTTCGGCGAATAGCATCAGACCCATCGGAGCGAGTTGATAAAGCGACCAGAAGACGAGCGATCCCAATGTCAAAATCAAATAGGCGACCATGCGGGCGCGTTCCGCTGATTCGTGGTGCCGGGCGGTGATGGTACAGAGTACAATAAATACTATCGCACCTAAGCCTAAAACGAAGTAACTACTTACATCTGAGTGGGTAAGCATCACTTTAACTAGCGGGAGCAGCAGGAGAAGAATTACGCCACCTATTGCAAGGCGCTGTAGCCGCTGTGGTCGTTCGCGATGACTCAGAGGCGTATCGAGATCACGTAGATGCCGCCAGAAGATCGCGGTAAGTACGATGGCGATGATATTACCGAGCGTCGCGAACAGGAATAACGAATGGTAATCAAGGCTTAATTGGAAATAGCCCGCGACCGTAAAGCCCATAAAGAAGCCCAGATTCATCCCGGCATAGTTCCAGAGAAACGCCGATTCACGACGCGGATCGGTAGGGGTAAACCGTTGCGTCAGCATCATATTGATACAGGTAACATTAAGACCGCTACCGGTAAGAAATAGAGCTAATCCCCAATATAAGCCGCCAATATTGGCACTCGATAGTAGATAGCAGCCAATGACTTGTAATACCATCCCAATGACAAATAAATTACGGTTACTTAAGAACCGTCCGCCCAAATAGCCACCAAACAGATGCAGACCATAATTAAAGGCGCCGAAGATCCCCATAATCGCATTTGCTGAGTTTTCGCTGAAACCCAGTTGCTTTGTTGCATAGAGCACTAAAGAGGAATAGAGAACCGCAAAACCCATGGTGGCAAAGATTTGCACGAAGAAAAGAATGTTGGCCCCAGCGACCTTATTCTGTTTTTGAAGTGAAACGTCCAACCTAACCCCTTAACCTTGTAATAGTTATCGCGAAATACTGATAATGAAAACTGCCAGCTTTTGAAGGCGTAAACAACTCCTTGACGATAAAGCGGCGCTATAATTAGTCATTACAGGGGACTTTTACTGTAATTTTTTATTACCGCTGCATAATGTGGCCGAAAAGTGGGAGCTCGACTATGCACTATATCCTTACCCCGACACTCAATTTAACGGACCAACAGGAGTTATTTGTCGGCCTCCGCCGCTATAATTATCAGTTCCTGCCTCCCCAAGAAATTATTGTCGAGATGATCAGGGGGCGCTATTGGGCGGCCTCAATGCATCGATTAAGGGCCAATGGTTATGCATTGATTACCTCTGGGTAGACGAAATGCTCCGCGGGCAGGGGATCGGCGGACGCCTACTTGAGCAAGCAGAAGCATACGCCATCACTCAGGGATGCCAGCTGAGCCTCGTGGATACCTTTAGTTTTCAAGCGCCCAATTTCTACCTAAAACTTGGCTATCAGCAAGTGATGACGTTGCAAGACTTTCCTAAGCCGGGGATGCAACGTCATTACTTGCGTAAATCATTATCGCCTTAAGAGACTTGCAACGGTTGATAGCTGACCATTACATGTCGTTGATAGGCGGGGCGCTCGGTTAAGCGCTGATAGTAGGCATGTAGGGCAGGAAAATCACGAACGCCGATATTTAGCTGATAGTAACGATAGAGCAGGTGGCCGAACTGAATATCCGCCAGAGTGAAAACAGGACCAGCTAAAAAGGGGTGTTGCGATAATTGCTGTTCGGCGATAGCGAGCTTATCTTCGAACCTCGCTATCGCTTGGTCGATTGCGGCCGGATCGCGTTGTTGGCTCGGAGTACGAACCAACTGCCAGAAAATAGGCTGTGTGAAAAGCGAGGAGACGCTAACCTTCGCCCACTCCGCCCAGCGGTCGACCTCACTACGCGCAAAAATATCTTTCGGCCAAAAACTCTCTTGCCCGTAGCGGCTGGTAAGGTAGCGCAGGATGGCACCGCTTTCCCACAGAGGTGGGTGATTGTCATCTTGCAGCACTGGAATGGTACGATTAGGGTTAAGTTGATAAAATGCCTCGCTATCCAAGCCGCCAAAATGGTGGCCGACATCATAGCGTTGATAGGTTAACCCTAACTCACCCACACACCACATTACCGCTTGTACGTTGGAAGAGGTTTCTCTTCCCCATATTTGCAACATGTTTGCCTCCTGAGCTATAGCCTTTTTGCGCGTTATCTCTTAACGTAGAGGTTCTCATACGCGAGGTAAAGGAAAAACAGTGATCACACTCGAGGGTTTTTTACGCTGTAGTCGCTTAGAAGCGTCGCAGATTGTCGCCGATAACTTACCCGAACATCAGCAGCGCTCGCTAGCTGAAGCTGGCTGTTTACGTTTTTCTGTGACGCGAACTGACGACCCGCTGGTATGGCGTGTCGAGGAATCATTTATTGATCGCAAGGCGTTTACCTTTCACCAACAACGCGTGGCGACATCGGAGTGGGGAAGTAAGACGGCAGGGATTATTCGAGATTATACTATCACTGAGGAATAAACCGTGAACGATGCGCTATTAGTCATTGATATGCAACAATTTGTCCAGCAACGCCTCGACCAAGGCATTGAGGCTTACCCTCAGCAGGCAATCGCGCAGGGCCTTGCGCTACTTGAGGCTTATCGCCGCTGCCAGAGACCAATCATTCATATCTATCATCACGATCACGACTCTGGGGCGACTTTACATCAGGATAAGCCCGCTGCGCTTCCTCTTACCGGCTACCAGCCACTTCCTCACGAGAAATTCTTTATCAAACACGGTTCGTCTGCGTTTACCGATACGGGTCTCCATCAGCATCTCTGCGCAGAGGGCATCGATCATCTTACGGTGATCGGCGCGGTGACCGGTTTTTGCGTCAATTCGACCGTACGGGCGGCCGCCGATTTAGGGTTGGCGGTAACGCTGATCGATGATGCAACCTTAAGCTTTGCCCTCAGCGAGCCGACCTTCGGGGCCGAACTACTATGGTCGAGCACCCTCGCGCTACTGGCAGCGGATTTTGCTCAGGTCACCTCATTTTCTCAATGGCAGGCTCAGCATGAAGATTATCTCTAGCCGTGCTTTTACCGGTAGCCGAGCGTGGGAAGCGCTCGACATCGCCAATTTTGAGGGAACCTCGGTCCGCTTGCACTGGACGGATCGACCTTATCAATGGCATATCAACGACGGACAGGAGGTCTTCGCTGTCATGCATGGGTGCGTTGAGATGTTTTATCGTGTTGCCGGCGAGGAAAAAAGTGTCTTGCTCAATGTTGGAGATATTTTTTATGCCAGTGAAGGCACCGAGCATGTTGCCCACCCACGCGGTGAGGCGCGGATACTGGTAATAGAAAAATCCGGTTCGGTCTAATTACCCTATGAATGCCTTAAAAGGAGACGTAAAGAATCGCAAAGCACGGCGATTTAAGGCGTTCATTGTGCAAGAATACGATCAACACCATTACTGAGGACAACTTTTTTCCGCATCGATGAGAAGCAACCCCGCGGATAAATTGTAATTTCTATGCGTATGCCGATTCAAAAAGATGGATTCTTTTTCTCGACTCTTCTCCCGCTTTTCCCCAGCTTTGCTATCGACCAGCACTTTCGCTCGGCGCTATAGCCTCCTTCTTCCTGATTATTTTTTCTCTTTCTCTCGCCATGTTCTGGTGCAGAGCGCTTAACGCTATGATTTGGAAGAATCAACATGTTCTATTGGATGCTATTAATACTCGCAATCGTTTTTGAAGTTACCGGAACACTTTCTATGAAGTGGTCCACCCTCAGCGGATCGGTCAGCGGCTTTTATATCATGCTGGTCATGATTGCCTGCTCTTACCTCTCCCTCTCAATTGCTATCAAAAAAATCGCGCTTGGCGTTGCCTATGCCATGTGGGAAGGCGTTGGTATTGTCCTTATTTCTCTATGCAGCTTATGGTTATTCGATGAGTCGCTCTCAATGATCAAGCTTAGCGGCTTAGCGCTATTGATCCTCGGGATCGTCTTGATCAAGATCGGGACGCTTCCGGCCGTCGCGAAGCGTAAGGGAGCGATATAATGATTAGCTTACTGCTCGAATGGCAACATAGCCTCTGGTTATTATTGGCCGTAATCTTAGAAATCATCGCTAACGTCTTACTCAAACTCTCTAATGGTTTTGAGAAAAAACACTACGGCGTGCTGTCGCTACTCGGCGTACTGGCTGCCTTCAGCGCGCTAGGACAGGCGGTAAAAGGGATCGACCTTGCCGTGGCGTACGCCCTATGGGGCGGGCTGGGGTTACTCGCCACTATAACGTTCGGCTGGATCCTGTTTGGACAACGACTGACGTGGGTCGGTGGAGTAGGGATCCTATTACTGTTGGCGGGTATGGCCGTTATTAAGTTAGCCTGAGGATCACACCTTAAAAATCACTTGCTAATCGTAGCGCAATAAAGGAGTCTAGACGTCTATACATCCATGAGTGATAAGTGAATTGATGACAGATTGCGCCGAGCCACGTTCTTATACCGTTCACAATGCGGCAGATGTCAGCCGCTTGATCAACACTTCTGCAAGAGCCACTAGCAATGCCCGCATAATCGTTGCTATCGCCCTTGGCGGGATTTTTCTCGATGCCTACGACCTTGGTGCGCTTGCCTTTGGCGTAAAAGATATCACCCAGCAATTTGCGCTGAGCGCGACACAAGTCGGTATTGTCGTTTCGGCGATTACCTTTGGTGCTATTATCGGTGCGCTGCTGGGGGGATACCTTACCGATAAAATCGGGCGGTATCGCGTATTCATGGCGGACATGTTCTTTTTTGTCTTTGCAGCGATTCTCGGGGCATTAGCCCCGAATGTGGAAGTCCTGACGATTAGCCGCTTTATTATGGGCTTAGGGATCGGTATTGATTTACCCGTGGCGATGGCGTTTCTTGCCGAGTTTTCGCGACTTAAGGGGCGTGGTAATAAAGCCGCCAAAGTCGCCATGTGGTGTCCGACCTGGTACGCAGCTATCTCCCTTGCCTATCTGCTCGTACTGGCGCTCTATAGCTTCCTACCAGAAAGCCAATCCCCCTATTTATGGCGTTACATCGTCGGTTTTGGCGCACTTCCGGCGTTAGTGATCCTGATGATCCGAAAAAAATATATGACGGAATCGCCGATCTGGGCGGCACAGCAGGGTGATCTGCCCACCGCGGTGACTATCTTAACGACAACCTATGGCATTCCGGCCACTCTAGGTGAGACGCCAGCACAACCCGTTTTACCGACGGCACGACGACCGTGGACGGCTTATCTGGCCTTATTTCAAGGCCGTTACAGGAAGCGAACGCTACTGAGTAGTACCCTTTCCTTTGTCTCTCCCTTCGCTTATGCGGCGATCGCTTTTGGCCTACCGATCATTATCTCAACCTTATTTGCGCAGTCGCTGTTAACCACTATTTTGGTCTCTTTAGCCCTTAATTTCTTTTTTGCGTTGAGCGGCGGACTGTTGGCGGTACGTTGGGTGGCGACGTTTGGCGCTAGGCCGCTGGCAATAGCCGGATACGGTTGCCAGTTCGTCGCGTTGGTTGGCCTTGCGTGGTTAGGAAAGCCGTATGACACGCTGCATGCCAGTTACTGCTTTGGTTTATTGGCACTGTTTCTTTTTGGGCAGGGGGTAGGACCTGGTGCACAATCAATGGTCTATGCATCGCTTAGCTATCCTGCATCGATTCGAGGTGTTGGCGTAGGGCTTAATCAAACGGTCACTCGGGTTAGTTCGACCCTCGCCTTGTTTGTTTTTCCAATACTTACCCTTAACTTGGGCACCCAGTTATTCTGGGTTATTGCCTGCGCGCCCATCATCGGCCTCCTCGCGTTAGTCGCAATAGTGTGGGAGCCTGCGGGTTATGATGTCGATGCGGAAGATTATTAACGGCAAGAAAGGTGGGGGAAGCTCCTGATGAATCCCCAGAAAACAAGACAGGCATAGCGTAATGTGATCTAATTGATTGCGCTAACAATTTCAAGGAAATCACCGCTATGCCTGCCCGTGTATTATGCCAAAAATTCTTTAAAAGTGTAC
>OFEI01000027.1_pt1 | contig 43611 bp, 66 predicted proteins | sample 1521041 | NCBI WGS metagenome assembly OFEI01 (sample SAMN05335687, study PRJEB24111) | insect metagenome | biome: ENVO:00009004; isolation source: gut from larvae fed green and black olives | host: Bactrocera oleae | place: Israel | collected 2011-11
CATGGCGGAGATAGAGCAGACCGCTGAAAACGATGTGATCGAGGCGCTGCCACTCAGCGCTTAACAGACATATTACCGGACCGGAAGGCTGGATCTGAATTTACACCACCTTGACGGACTCGACCTTTCAGACGGTGACCCGCTATGAAATATGTCTATATGGTAATGGATAGCCGCGCGCAGTTCGATATAGACAGCGCCGCCATTCTGGAATGCTGCGGCGATAAACAACCCTCCTGGCGCACTCTGCGCAGAGACTGGGGCGCTCAGGGCGCAGTTCTGGTCCGCTTCCGTCTGGTTAACAGCGATATGGCTACCGACCCAGAGATTGTTGGCGTCATCAACTGAGGTAACCCCTATGTCATTTAAATATCGGGACAGTCCGCTTTATTACCGGACTGCGCGGGAGGCTTTGCGCCTTGAGCAGTCCGGTGAGTATGACCGGGCGGCAAAGGTCTGGTCCAAAGCCAATCGCGAATCACGTAACGAACTGAATCAGGACTGGAGCGAACGCCGGTCTGATTTTTGTCTGATGCAGAACATGCGCGAAAAGCGTAAGGCGGTAGACGAGTGAAAACAGTAATCCGTGTGCTTCTTTGGGTTGGCGGAATTTCGCTGTTTGCTCTGCTGGTTTGTTTCGCCGGTGAGCACGACCGCGAAGATTGCGAGGTTCGCATTGCCAAAGAACTGAGCACTACAGCTGTATACATCAACGGTCATTGCATGGTCAAAGGCTACGGTCGTTTCGACGGGAGATAGCGTTATGGCCTATGAACGTGAAAGCCTTATCGAAAAGCACCTCATCGCCGAAGTGAAAAAGGCTGGCGGGGTCGCCTTTAAGTTCGTGTCACCCGGCCGCCGCTCAGTACCGGATCGCATTGTCCTGCTACCCGGTGGCCGCCTCGTTTTCGTTGAATGCAAAGCACCCGGCAAACCACCACGCGCCGACCAGCTGCGCGAGCACGCACGGCTCCGCGCGCTGGGCTTTACCGTGGTGGTGTTGGATAGCAAAAATTTGGAAGGGATATTGTGATTAAACACCCTAAACGCCTTTATGAATGGAATGGCGCGACCGTGGCGCTTAAGAGCGAAACGGCTAATGGCTGGGCAAAGCTGGACAAAGCTGGAGCCGTTCGCCCATTCCCAGGACGAAATACAGCGCGCCCTGGCCGACGTGACTATCTCCCTCGATGCCACCGACTGGTTCGACATCAAATAGCCCATCCATAACGTGATCCGCGTGGACATGCCGCCGAAAGCCCGCCAGCAGTATCGCGAAATGGAAAAGGAAATGTTCCTCGAGCTGAACGGCGAAGGCATCGAAGCGCCGAACGCCGCGGCAAAGACGGTGAAGTGTCTGCAAATTGCCAGCGGTGCGGTGTACACCGACGACGCCGGGAGCTGGTCTGAACTGCACGACGCAAAGCTGCAGGCGCTGGACAGTATTCTCACCGAAGCAGCTGGCGCGCCGGTACTGGTGGCCTACCACTGGAAACACGATCTCGAGCGGCTGCTTAAAGCATTCCCTCGCGGTCGCCACCTCGACCAGGACCCACAGACGCTGCGCGACTGGAACGCCGGAAAAATCCCTGTGCTGTTCGCACACCAATATGCAGGACGGCGGCAACATACTGGTGTTTTTCTCGCACTGGTGGGACCTGGAACAGTACCAGCAAATTATCGAACGCATCGGGCCAACCCGGCAGATTCAGGCCGGACACAACCGCCCGGTGTTCATTCACCACATTATCGCTGCCGACACTATGGACGAAATGGTGATGGAGCGGCGCAACTCAAAACGAACAGTGCAGGACATCCTGCTCGATGCCATGAAAAAGAGAGGCGTACTATGATTACTGACTTTATGACCGAAAATGAAGTCTCTAAGTTACTGCAGAAAAAACGAACCGCCTTGTACAACCTGCGCAAAAAACACGGTTTTCCTGAACCGGTGCTTACTCATCCGTCGCGCTACAGTCGCCAGGCTGTTGAAAAATGGATTAACGAAGGAGGTGTTAACCGAGCTGTTTAACGTGCCAGAAAATCTTATCAGCATACAGTTCGTACGCTTCTTTCTGCTCTGGCAACCAATCGTGTTTATTATACACCGCCATCACTCCCCCCAGCTCATGCCCCAGCATCTTTTCGGTGACATGGGGCATAACCCCTTCCCCAGATAAATTCGTTACCAGTGAGCGCCGGAAGTCGTGCGTTCGCCACTCCGGTATCTCGATCTTTTCCCTCAGCTTTTTCATGTACAAATTTGCCGATGAACGATCAATCGCTTTATCCAGTTCCTGGCCGGGGAATAGCACATCATGCCCCGCATTAAGCAGCCGTTCGATATACGGTTTCGCCTGGTCGAAGATCGGACGGCGAATGATGTTCCCCATCTTTGAATGCTCTTTTGGCGTCGTCCATATCAGGTCTTCCATGTTGAACTCGCTGGCCGTCGCGAGGCGCAGTTCGGAAAGGCTGGCACCCCATAGCAACAGCAGCTGGTGCAGCACTTTGTTGGATGAAACTATTTTCGAGTTCTCCAGCGCGATCCAGACCTTTGCCAGTTCCGTATAGGTAAGGACGCGGCTACCCTCATCCGGTTTTTTACCGATATTCTTTACGCTGAGTTTGAGCAATTCGCATGATGGAATTAGCTGGCGACTGATACACCAGTTAACGACGGAACGCAGTTGCAGGAGAAGCACGCGCACCTTTTTCTTGTTGAGACTTTCTTGTTTATCAAAAAAACGTACCCAGGCCGAAACCGGAATATTGGCTACAGGCGCGTCCTCGAACTGTGTGTACATAGTGTTGTACACAACCGATTTATACAGGGTCTGCGTGTTGGGCTTCAGGTCAGCGACATACTTATCCCACCACTGATCCAGGCATTCTTTTAATGTCAGTTCACCGTCGCTACGGGCAAAATAGTTTTTGGGGTTAACCCCCTTCATGTACAATGCGCGCATCTCGCCGACGATCACGCGGGCTTCTTTGAGTGACATTGACGGATAACGTCCGACGGTAAGGCGCACAGGCTTACCATTCCAGCGGTAACGATACTGGAAAGAGATTGTGCCCGTAGGGGTAACCCTCGCGCTCAGTCCGTCGCCGTCGGTGATTTCCGCCGGGCCGGAATATGGCTTACCGTGAAGGCCGCGCAGTTTAGTGTCGCTCAGTACCAATGCTTTATATCCTGTACACAAATTTATAAGGAATTCTGTACTCATTGTGTACGCATTGGCAAGTGAACAAAGCCTGTTTTAACGTAAAACAAGAAAGCCGAATGTGAACAAAAACGCACTTAAATCTTGATGTTAAACCACTAAAGGCGGTACTATCTGCAAATCGGTGAACAAAAAAATTAATCACCAACAAAGTCCCCTTAGTTAAATGGATATAACGAGCCCCTCCTAAGGGCTAGTTGCAGGTTCGATTCCTGCAGGGGACACCATTTCACAGTTCGTCAGCCTCCGCAGTAGTTCGCAAAACCCCTTTAAACTCAGTACTCACCTAAATTACCAGTTCGCCATAGTTCGCAATGGTTCGTTGACAGCCGCACTCTTAAGCGGGTAAAAAACGAGTAAATAAATTTACCCACCGGAATTTTACCCATGCTGACCGTTAAGCAGACAGAAGCAGCAAAGCCAAAGGAAAGGCCATACCGACTACTGGACAGCAATGGCCTCTATCTGTACGTGCCCGTCTCCGGCAAGAAGGTGTGGCAGATGCGTTATAAAATTGACGGGAAGGAAAAGGTTTTAACGGTGGGGAAATATCCACTGATGTCTTTGCAGGAAGCGAGGGATAAAGCCTGGTGCGCCAGAAAGGAAGTGTCTGATGGTGTGGATCCGGTGAAAGCAAAGAAGCAAGCGGTAGCTGATAACACCTTCGGGGCAATATACGCCGAATGGTACGACCATAAAAAACAGGTGTGGTCTGCCGGGTATGGCGACGAGCTGTCCCGTATGTTCCGTGATGACATCCTTCCAATGATCGGCGCCATGGATATTAACGACATCGAGCCAATGAAGATTCTGGAAGTTATTCGCTTGTTTGAATCTCGCGGTGCCATGGAGCGCGCAAATAAAGCCCGGCGCAGGTGCGGAGAAGTATTCCGGTACGCGATAATTACCGGGCGAGCCAAGTATAACCCGGCGCCTGACCTAGCTGACGCAATGAAGGGATATCGGAAAAAGAACTACCCTTTCCTTCCCGCCGACCAGATACCCGCGTTTAATAAAGCGCTGGCTGGCTTCTCCGGGAGCATCGTTTCAAAGGTGGCAACGCAGGTTCTTCAGTACACGGCGCTCCGAACTATCGAACTGCGCTCCATGCTATGGAAGGACATCGACTTTGAAACCAGGACTATCACCATCTCCGAACAGGTGATGAAGGGTCGGCGAATTCACATCGTTCCGATGTCACAACAGGTCGTGGATTTGCTTGAGGGGTTAAAGCCCATAACGGGACCAATATCAGATTTTGTGTTTGCCGGAAGGAATGACAAAAAGAAGTCCATTAGCGAAAACGCCGTTCTTCTTGTCATCAGGCAGATAGGATATGAGGGGCTTGCGAGCGGACATGGGTTCCGCCACCAGTTCAGCACAATCATGAACGAGCATGAGTGGCCTGCTGATGCCATTGAGAAGCAGCTTGCGCACGCTAATAGCGGCTCTGTGCGCGGAATCTATAACCACGCGCAGTATCTTGATAAGAGGCGCGAGATGATGCAGTGGTGGGCTGACTGGGTTGATGGAAAGGTAACGATTAAAGCGGGGAGCTAACCCCGCCAATCAAATAGCCGGCCCGTTGAAATCGTGATGCTGCGTTACCGTCAGCACTACGGTCCCGATCACAATAACCTCGCTCAATGCCTCTCCCTCTATCGCGTCACCGTCCGGCGTGATAATCGCCCTGCCCATCATTTTCCCGATCGCCACCTCGCCGAAAATCTCGTAGCAAATCTCCGAGCCGCTTGCTGGCGCTAATGAACGGTCAATGACGTACTGCAGGCCACCGAACTCGACGAGCGATGTCGCTGACGGATGCGGGATGAACAGGCGGTTGAGGCATATGCCGTCTTCGATGTAATCCGTGGCCGGGGATGGAAAGCCCATCAGAAACCTCCGTTATTCGGATTAAACAGCAGGAACGTCCGGCGCTCACCCTCTTCCGTCGATACATCGCGGAACGTGCTCTGGTAGTGCTCTACCCAGCGGTTAGCTTCAGCCAGCGACCAGTCATAGTTGGCCAGCGCCAGTTCCCTCACGAAATCCTCTGTGGCAACCGTGCGCCGCCCATTAGCAGCAATCTGTATGCTCGCCCGGAACGCTGCCGGGATGTCGTCTCTTCTGCCCATACGCACCTCATACTGTTTGGATATACAGTATTATTTGATCATGTGGCTGGAATGATCAATCGGGCGGGTCAGGGAGAATTGTCAGGATGATGATCTGGCGAAAGATTTTCCTACACTAAACTTTACGAATTCTTGCCATTGTCACAACAGATGGTAGGATCTGCCCACTTCAAAATTTAAGATAATTCAATGTATAAACTATTCGCTCGTTATGCATCTGTGGGGGTCATCAATACGGCTATCCACTGGATAGTTTTCCTGTTCATTCATTGGCTTGGAGCTAACCAGGCTGTGTCTAACATGTTCGCTTTTTTAGTGGCTGTCACGTTCTCATTCTTCGCCAATGCTCGCTATACATTTAAAGGTAAGGTGACATCAGGACGTTACATGATTTATCTGGCGTTCATGGGGGCAATGGCAGCGAGTGTGGGTCAGATGAGTGACACCTTAGAACTGCCCTCTATTGTCACGCTTATGACGTTCTCCGCAGTAAGCCTGATAATGGGCTTCTTCTATTCGAAATACATCGTATTCAGGGTGAGAAAATGAAAATTTCTCTGGTTGTTCCGGTCTTCAATGAAGAAGACGCTATTCCAATTTTCTACCAGTCGGTGCGCAGCGAGCTCGCGCAATATGAAGTTGAGATCGTCTTTGTTAATGATGGAAGCAAAGACGGCACTGAGGCCATCATTAATGCGCTGGCAGTATCTGACCAGTTGGTTAAGCCAATTTCATTTACGCGAAACTTTGGTAAGGAGCCTGCGCTTTTCGCTGGGCTTGAGCATGCCACAGGCGATGCTGTCATTCCGATAGATGTGGACCTGCAAGACCCTATTAGCGTTATTCCGCACCTGATTTCCAAGTGGCAGGCTGGCGCTGATGTAGTTCTGGCAAAGCGCAGTGACCGGGCTTCAGACAGCCATATGAAGCGGAAGACTGCTGAATGGTTCTATCGGCTTCACAACAAAATAAGCTCGCCAAAAATTGAGGAGAATGTTGGTGATTTCCGCCTCATGTCTCGCACCACAGTCGAAAATATTAAGCTACTTCCTGAGCGAAATCTGTTCATGAAAGGCGTGCTTAGTTGGGTAGGCGGTCACGTTGAAGTCGTCGAATATACCCGCGCCGAACGCGTCGCTGGTACAACGAAATTTAACGGATGGAAGCTGTGGAACCTCGCGCTGGAGGGAATTACCAGCTTCTCAACTTTCCCGCTGCGCATATGGACTTATCTCGGATTGTGCGTGGCCGGGCTATCGTTCCTGTACGGAGCGTGGATGATCATAGACACCATCGTTTGGGGTAACCCCGTTCGGGGGTATCCATCAATACTAGTGTCTATCCTTTTCCTAGGTGGCATACAACTGATTGGTATTGGGGTGCTCGGGGAGTACATCGGAAGAATTTACGTCGAGGTTAAGCAGCGTCCTCGCTATATCTTGAAGGGTCAGGAAAAATAATATGAATGGATTAAGGAAATTTACTACTCCAGTTATTCTCGTGCTATCGTTTATGTGCATTTACTACTTAACAGTAATGTATTTTAAAAGCACGGTGAATGCTGACTTCGCTAATAGCCCAATAGTCTATCGTGAGTTTATTACTCACGGAGTATCAGCACTTTACGATTGGCGACCTACGCCAGATAGCTGGTACTTCAGTGTTTATCCAATTAATTTTTTATTGTTCTTTATCATGAATGATGATGGCATCACGCCATTAGTTCTTTCAACTGTAATATTCACCTTTGTAATTGCTGTTGCTTTTTATAAATTGACCGGTTCAGTCACCAATAAAGCCCTCGCATCGTTAGTATTTGCAGGTGTAGTATTTATGCCGCAAATCATGTATACGCTGGGTTATGTGCAACATCCTTTTGCTCACAATTCAACTAGTGCATATGGTGCTTTGGCATTCATGCTTGCGGCAATGAGCGCGAAAAATAACAGCGTTAAAATAACCGCCATGGCTTCATTGCTTAGCTTCATCGCGATATCTTCCGACATGTGGCTGGCGCCTGCTTACCTTCTTCCTTTGGTTTTCGGAGAAATATTCCTGCTACGTGGTGGCAATAGAAGTTACGCCCACATTTCGATTTATCTTGTAGTTGCGGTGGCGGGATATCTACATGTGCTCCCTCGTATATTTAACATAGATATTCAGGAAGTGAAGATTGTAGGCATCGATCAGATGATCGTTAACTTCAAGATGATGTTGCTCATCATCGGTAAGACCTTAAATATCTTTATCATACAAAGCGAAATGGCATGGTACGCTTCGTTCTGCGTATGGCTTGTATTGCTCTGCTATGCAGTTTACTCTGTTTTCAGGATGAGCGATGTGATGCAGTATGTCGCCTCTCTGGTTGTGCTATCAATTCTTGGTATATCCTCATCATATATCCTGATCAACCAGCTCATTAAGCCGGGATCGGAGAGATTTTTTGTATCTCTGGTTCCTTGCGCGATGGCAATGTGCGCATTCTTATGCTTCAAAAATAAATTTAGGTCTGTTTTTGTAGCGGTTATGTGCCTCTTCCTTGCAACGTCGATTGCATCCCATTTTAATGGAAAAATGTACGACCACAGGAAATACAACGAGTTTCAGGAGTATACATCATTCCTTGATCGTCACGATTTGACATATGGATATGGTGAATTTTGGCATAACTCCATAGAAATAGACTGGCTTACTGGTGGAAGAATCAAGATCATCCCTGTCTATGGCGACTTAAAGTACGGCATAAACGTCGAGCGCGTACGCCCTCAAACTATGCGTTCCTGGCATACAAAGTCAGCGATAGAGAAAGCTCCTAAGCGTCAGTTCGTCGCCTTCTCAAAAGGATATGTTTGTCCTGATGTTGATGTTTGCACATCATTGTTTGTGAAAAAGCACGGGGAACCTAGCGAGGTTCTTAAATGGAAATACATCACTCTTTACGTGTACAATGATGGATTAAAATTCTTTTAAATATAAACGGGCAGCAGGCTGCCCGTTTTAATTAAGACCCAAGGATAAAGTCTATTCCTACAGTGCTAGTGCTTAGGGGTACAAGCGCTCCTGATGTATTGTAGATTGTACATACCAAACTTTTTCCGGTTCTATTAACAAAAACGTGCGGGCCAGCAATACGATTACCTTTTGCTACAATAGCATCCAATGCTTTAGTTGTAACGTGAGACCGGAATACAACCGTTATCTCACCAGCTCCCGTCACGCTGACTGATTGCATGAGAAGGTGAGGGTCGCTGTTAGTTATGGTTCCGTTAGTTGAAAGAAGAATTAACTTGCGTTGGTAATCAACGGTAAGATCGGTAACATTGCTAACATCTGAGCCGTATATTGCCCTGTTCGTTACTATGTTGCTTACAGTGATATCAGAGCATGCCCCAGCGAATGCAAAGAATGGGTATGGGTTTGCATCACCAGTAAAGTCCTCTATATTACTTACGATTACTCTTGATGTATCTTCCATCGAAACTGGAACTGCAAGCCCTGGAAGGCGCATCGTGCTATCTGATATTACCCCTTGGGTTGTCTTTTGGAGCCATACTCCATTTAAGGTTCTTGCGAAATCTGTAGCGACTGATCTGGTTGCAGCATAAACGTTATTACTTATGATGAACTCACGAATGTAATCCCTTGCAGGTGTTGCGTATAGCCAAACTCCTGCGCATGGGTGATTCGTTACGTTTTTCTCATAATTTAAAAATTGATTTCCTGTGATGGTAAGGCGAAGAACATCAGTACTATCTGCTGTTACGTGAACAGGAACGTTGCCGCCACGCAACTGATTATTGGCTATGATTAATCCGTTCTGTCCGCGCCCTTTTATGGTCGGAGCTGAAAACTGAGCTTGAGAAACGCGACGCCAGTCAGCGTAATTGCCAATGATTCTTACACCAGTGTTTATTCTGCTTGAATCACCAGCAAAATCAGATATATACGCAAAGTGTCTGCTTCTTAATGGTGAGGCTGGATCCCCACCCGCAGCATCAGCAGAGTTACCGATAATAAGTGCATCAGTTACAGCGCCGGTAAGAAAGCCATAACCACCGGCATCGATAGAGGCATGCCCCACCATTCCACTAACCCTGTTAAAAGCAAAAACAGTATTATTGCCTTCGCAGTTGACCGCCGCTGTAGCATCCTTAAATTCACTGTTAATGTATGTAGCTTTACCAGAACTAGCCTCTACGTAAGTGCAAAATGTAGCCCAGTTATCCCCAGGCAAAACATTACTGCCGGAGATTGAAACAGAGTCAAGAACAACTCCCTTCTCTGTAAAATCAAATCCCCTTATCTGCTTTGTCGCATCCTTCGAGACAGAAACACGGCCCTTAGGTCGACCCTTGATGGCCACTGTTCCAATAGCTTTTGAAGAAATCGTTAGTGCCGTATCTATCTCAACATCTTTCGGGGTTGTGAGTAGAGTATCGAATGGCTGCCCTGACGTTCTTATGTCGATTACGTCCAGGTCTTGCTGAAGTGTACCGCGGTGGTTAGTGCCGATATAATCAGCACCACCTGGCCCCTGCAGCAGCAATTTAAACTGATCGGGTTCATAGCTAAGGACATTTGAGAAGTAGAATTGTTGCGCACCATATGAATCGTATACAGCCATTGAATGGCCCTCTACTGTCACGAACTTGGTAATCTGTCCGTTATAAACTGGATAGCCTCCAGCGTTGATAACGATAGGTTGCGCGACAGGAACGAGCGTTCCATCTTCACTCTCGATGTAAACAGAAATCTGGTTAGATGGAATGCTGGGGTCGGTGTCTATCTTTCCGATGTAAATCTTGCCATTCGTTACGGCCTTAAACGATCTTGCCAGGGTGAATAATTGGCTTGGCATTCCGATTACGACATTTGCAGTGATTTCTGACATTTGTCATGCTCCAGGCATAGCAATGCCGAACAAGACAAGGCTTGCGCGGCTTTACTTAATTTTTGTTGGTGTGCGGCCTCCTTGCCTTGTGATTATTCCTGTGGCGGGGACCCATTCGCGATCAGCGGCCTGACCATTACAGCAGCCTGATTAAGGGCTCTTTCGTAAGCGGGACTTCCTGGCTTGGTGTTGGATAGGCGCAGAAGTGCGTTGCGAACTGGCTTGCTCTCATACACTCGCGTCATTAGCCCATAACCAGCCTCCGCTGCCAGAGACGACCCCTGGCTTACCACTGCCGATCCAAACCTGACCGGATTGGCGAGCGCCTGCCCGGTCTGAGTAACAACGCTGGCTGAATCTGCCCTGTTTGTGAGCCTTAACACATCCATTAACCCGTTCAATTCTTTGACGTGACGAGGGCCAAGAACATCGTTGATTGCAGGGTTTTTCCTCAGACGGTTAACCTCTGACATAAAGCGAGTGGGTGAGTCTCCGGATTTTTCGGCAACTTTGCTGATATATGCCGCCCTCATGGCATCCTTCCCTTTTTCATCAAGAAGGGAATATAAATTCCTGACCTCTGAAGGCTTAGAGCTGTAAACCACGCTGTTAACCACCTCAGGAACATACTCACCCTTTTCGAGCACTCGCTTTAGCGCTGTGTTCTTCACGCGATTAGCAAGGCTGCCGTAGGCGTTATTTGCAGCAGCGTATTTAGATGCTGTGCTTGGTCCAAGAGTTCGCCCTACAGATGACGTAAGGTCATCGCTCATCGATTTATACACGCGGTCGATGATTGCCTCCGTGCGACCTCTCATTGCGATATTGTCGCCTTTAACCCCTTCACGGAAAGCAGACCTGAGATTTCTAAAGTCGTCATAGCTTACAGGGGCCTTTTGCAGGTCTCCACGAAGCCCTTCCAGCGCACTCACTGCTCCAGTATCTTTCAGAGTTCCCAGCTTGTTCAGGTCAGCAATAGCGCTGTCGAGGGATGCAATAGTCTTGTTCGCCGGAACGGTGCGCCCCTGCATTTGCGTCGATACCTGGCTAAGTAATTCTCCGGCTGCATTTCTTTCGGCTCTTACACCGCGCTGCAGCGAATCAATTACCGCCTCAGGTGCGTACTCGCCGAACTTGCTTTGATAGCTTTGAATTATCCCCTGTCGCGCATCCTGCTGAGCCGCTCTGGCTGCTCCGGTGCCAAGCAAAGCACCCTCGCCACCTTGGACCAATCCCTTTGCAAAAGCACCAGATGGCGGAAGCACATCCGACGTCATCGGCGTAACTCCTGCCGCCTCTGCCCCGGCGATCCGCTGAGCTACTTCAGGTTTGACCTGTCCGCGCAAGGCGGTAATGCCACGACCTACTGCCTTTGCAGCGCCGGATAGAATCCCCTGGGCGCCGAGGTTTACGGCCGCATTCTTCGCTGCGTTCTCTGCGAAGTCACCCTGCTGATTACCAGCTTCCGCAAGTGAGCCGGCAACCATATTCCCCGCCACCCCTAGTCCAGGAGTAAGATAGTTGCCAATAGCCTCACCTGCCTGTGCATATGGGTCGGTTGGCCTGTCTACCGGGCGATAAACGTCGTCAAGCAGCTTGGGACCACCAACCCCCTGGCTAACGGCGTTAATCAGGCTTGCGCCACCCTGCAGGGCATCGAAGGGTATGTTTACAAGTCCACGCCCTGCCTGCTCAATGGCATTACCTGCCTGTTGCAGGAATGAAGGGTCTTGCTGATTAGGGGATTGCTGTTGTGATTGAGTTGCGAGGGGGTAGGCTGAGAAGAAAGCCTGCTTCGCCTGTTCTGCGCTTTCTCCCGCCTGTGGAGCGACAACTTCGGTAAAATATTGCTCCTGAGCCGCTGCCTGCTGGTCTGGTGGCAATGACTGATATTGCGGTGAAGCCATTACCTCTTTCCACGCCTTAGCCATTAGTCACCCCATAGTGAAGAGAATCCAGCGGATTGCTGCGGAGCCTGTTGTTGAACCTGCTGGGGAGCTGCTGGAGGCGGTGGCTCCTGGTAGTCAAATTGCTTTTTGACATTCCCGAGCTTTCCTTCCAACTGCGTGCGAATCTTTCCAATTGATGAGCGGAATGCAGACTCGCTCATCTTCGGGCTTAAGGCGCCCACAGCATCAGACAGCTTCTTACCCTCTGCATCAGACAGTGCCCCCATTCCTTTCAGTGACTGAACCATTGGCAGGAAGGTTTGAGCCTTGAATGTGTCCAGCCTAGCCTCAAAGTTTGCTGCATCCGAGCCGGGTACTGTTGGGAATGCTGAGCGCACACCTACTGCCTTGGCGAGGCCCGGGCTTTTCTCAATTTCCCCGAGTGAATCCAGTGCGGTGCTGAAGGTGTCAACCGCACCCTGCGCTGCCGCCTGGCGATCTGCTCTCGCCAACGTGGCTTTCTGCTTCACGTCCTGCTGCCTTTGCCGAAGATCGTCAAGCTTCAGCGAGTTTGTTTCTCGCGCAATCTGTCTATCCAGCGCCTTATCCTGAAGCTCTGCGCGCTGAATTTCTCGTGAGAGAGCAGCATTTTGAGCGCTGATATTCTGGCCACGTATCTGGATATCCTGACCTCGCGACTGAAGCGCCTCCCCAGCCTGATTGCTGCGGACAGTTTCCTGCAGACGACCGCGGTCAATAACTCGACCTTGCTGCTTGTCGATGGTGTCGAAATAATCTTTGCCACCGAGAGATGACATGCCGAGAGTGTCCACAAACTGTTGGGCCTGCTGCGGGTCTGTAACGCCCATCTGCAATACGGTATTCGGATCTGCTCCAACACGAGCGAGCGCGCTGGTGTTTTCGTTAACGTACTTGCTGAAAGCCTGTGGCCCTTGAGACAGAGAAACACGCATGCCTGCAGCTAAGGCGCCGATATCTGATTTCTGCTGGTCGTTAAGGTGTGCTACTGCCTGCTGAGCCTGCTCAACGAACGCAGGGTTCTGCACTGCAAACTGTCGAAGAGCTGACGTATCGCCTGACTCCCAAGCTTGAGCATGAGCCTGGTTGAATGCACTCTGCGCTTCTTGCTTGGCCGCCTGCTGGTAAGCCTGCGCTACCCCACCCATACCCTGAAGCGCCTGTAGACCGATGTTATTGGCGCCACTGCGCTGAATATCATTATTTTCTCTAATGAGAGACAGAGCACCGTTTACATCATTTGCCTGCGGGGCATTGGCATTCATTCCGCCAATACCTGCAAGCAGCCCCCCACCATTCCACGGTTGTGACATTGCCATAGCTACCCCTTAAAATAAGCCACCGAGAAGCCCAAGACCCCCACCGATGGCTGCGCCGATTCCAGTGCCGATACCCGGAACCACGCTGCCAAGGGCCGCGCCAGATGCTGCCCCACTGAAACCTCCACCAAGTGCGCTTGAAAGGCCTGAAGGTCGGTTAGCATTTGCTGCAGCAAGAGCGGCCTGCTGCTGATAAAGCGATCCGGCGTTGTTTGCGTATGTCTGCCCAGCATTGGCCTGCCCCTGCAGAGCACCGAGGCCGATATTCGCCAAGTTTTGAGCATTCTGCATCTGCCCACTCAGCCAGTTCTGTCCCAGCGTCGGTGCGATTGTTGCCAGTTGGTTGCTGGTAGCCGTAGAACCAAGCCCGCCAGTCGCTTCGGCGCCCGCCAGTGACTGATAACGCGCCTGGTTGGCGAGTTGCTTGTACTGGTCTGAGCCGTAGTAGCTGTTCAGCGCGCTGTTCTGTCCACCGAGTGTGGAAAGGTTTTGCAGTTGTGATACGTACTGCTGGGCGAGTGGGGTAAATGGCGCGAGGTTGTTCATGACCGTCTGCCACTGATCGCGCTGCAGGTCAGTGGACTTATTCAGTGCATCCGCCTGTGCGCCAGCGCCATTGTCCCCGCCGCCACCCTTTCCACCTTTTTCTGGACGCATAGGCTCTTCACCGCGCAGTTTCCTGCCCAGTGCGAAAATGTCAGCCATGGTTAACCTCTGCTTTTTTGAACGAAGTTTTGTATTTCTTCGCGGGTTGCTGAATAGAAAGTGACGTCATCGACGCCCTTGAAATATTTACGGATGGTGCCTACACGCCTAAGGCCAATCATGGCGCAGTACATTTGACCGTGGCGGAACTTGCTGGCTGCGTATGACGTGATGCAGGCGAATTGAGTCGACGACAGGAGCATTCTCCAGAATGCCAGGCCAATATCTTTACTGAATCCTCTCGCCTCAGGTAGATACATGGCATGGCAGTCATAGCTCATGGGCTGGATTTCGTGGTAATAGACAATTCCCCCGAAATTTCCGTGAACATGAACCTCGAAATACCTGCACTCAGGCCGGTAGTCGTAACCATCGCCGTTGTTGCTGCCAGCAATGATTTCCGGGTGATTTCCAACTCCCTCGATGAGGTCGATGTTTCTTGTTGGCTTGAATTCAATCATGCGATTAACCCATGCGTTCTCACCATATCCTCTAGCGCTTTGATGCGCTGCCTTGCCTGCATTAGGCCTGTCGCCAGCGCCTGAATATCAGCCTGCGTATAGGTTGCGCCTGCGGAGTATGACTGATTGGCATTAAATGCTCCGAGCAGCGCTGTTCCAGTGGCAGCTGTCCATCCTGTCTGCCTGGCACCAATAACCTTTGTCCCGCCAACAGAGTAAGACGTTGTGACATTCAGAGGGGAGCTCAGTGTCTGAGATGTTGTGGCCGATTTTGAAACGTAATCGCCTTCCAGAGTGGATATTGCTGTTTCGGTAGCAGTAACCCTTCCAGTTAGTGCTGAAAGGTCAGATTGGATGGTGGAAACATTCCCCTCTACCAACCCTACTCTGTCGTTTAGCAGAGTAATGGCGCTGGTGTTGGAGGTAATGCGCAGCTCGTGATTGTCTACCTCAATGCGCAGGTTTGATAACCGAAGCTCGTGGTCTGCCAGGGTTACATCCTGCTCCTGGTTTTTTAAGGTAGCCTGATATGCCAGGTCATTAGCGTTGTTAGACGCATCTGCAACATTCTTCAGGTCACCTCCCTGCTGAATGATGTATAACCTGTACGCCAGAGATATGCCGGGTGGAAGAATGGAGTCATCAACGCGGCTTGCCTGAACTATGACTTTTTTCGGTTCGTCTGCCATCACTCCAGCCTTATTTGGCACCCGCTTAGCGTAACGGGTGATGATGTAATAATTCTCACCTTAAACCCCAGATTCTTGCGGATTCTGCCAAGCCTTCTCCAGATTGCCCGCTGGTCATATCGGAACGGAGCATTCCATGGTATGAGTTGCTCACGACCATAGTTAACTCCGTCCGCAGTCGTGGAGACAAACATCTTCTCGGCAAATTGGGCTACCCCCGTGCTGGATTCAAGTTCTAAATCAAACGCTCTTGAGTTGTCAGCTCGGAATAGCGGGGTGTAAAGCAGGTGCTCCTGTTGCTCTCCGTGTTGGCTGGAGATAGATTTATCCAGGTTGCCAGTTACGGATGCTCGCTTGTCGCCGCAGGTTATAGAATTCCCCTCATAGACAAAATCAACGCCTCGATATGGATCGTCGTTAAATCCTGTTTTGAGAATTGCCCACTGCGGACCGGACTGGCTTACTGATGCGTCGTAAACAAGCACATGCCTCGGCAGGTGGATAATCAGAATCTCATGAGACTCAAAACGCGTCGTTTCCATGAACGCACTAGCCAGCTCATCAGCGCTGTAATCCTGTAGAATTTTCTCCACAGAAGCGGTGGCTATCTGCTGTGTCTGGGCTGAGTTAATGATGTAGACCGACGGCGCGCCCGTTGCGGGATGGCTGATAATGGCGTGCGTATCTGCAAACTTAGTCTTGCAGTAAGTCCCGGCAATACCCTTCTGCACCATGAGTGATGGTTGAGACTGATACAGTGCTGCACCTATCGCGGACGTGGCGCCTGTAAGAGAGAAATATTCGATGGTTGTCGTACCGAATGCCACCACGAAATCACGCCAGTTATCGATGCCTATAATGCCGTCTGGCTGGCTCTCTGCCCGGTATTCTGCGCTATAGCGATCGGGCTTTGACTCATCCTCAAGGTCAGAGATAAAGAATGAGTCGCTACCATCTTTGCTCCAGATATACCGGGATCGGTTTCTGCACAGGTCTCTAAGATTTCCCAACTCATATTGAATGTAACCAGATGACGACGGCCAGTTAGACAGAGTTTTAACTTCGCTATCGTAGCGAAACAAAGTCATTGTGCCATTTGCGCCAACTGCCTGGCTGTTGTAGCTACAGGCAAGAGAAACACGCGCTGAACCGGGAACTTCTCCAGACTCTACCCCTGCCTTATACAACTTGGTCCCGCAAACCCGGTAAACTGCGCTTTCATGAGAGTTATACATCACGCCTCGCGAGAGCCCTGCCACATCATTACGCTTTGCAATTCCCGGGAATGAACGAAGGTAACCACTTGAACCAACAACTTCTTTCGGCGTGGCGATCATGTTTACGGGCATCAGGTCGACGTAATCAGCATTCCGAAAATCCTTACCCGTCCCCTTCATCAGCGGGAGTTGTTGTATCGGCATTGCATACCTCGTCACGATGATAGAAATTCCAGCCGTTGTAGGCTGCAAGTCGGTTGCCTGAACCGGTAGGCATGCGATTTGGATAACCGGACTTACATTTAGCTGTGCGGGCGCGGCTCATTGCGGACAGTTTGACAAGCTGCTCTTTTCCGTACTTCGCAGTCACCTGGAGCTTAGCCGTCGCCTCCATGCCATAGTCCGGTGCGATGCGGCATGCGATATTGAGGATTGCAGCGTTGATAGCCGCCATCTCTATGCCATGTTCATCCCCAGCATCAGCAGGCTCTCCAGCAGGAGCAAAAAGATAACCAACGTTGATGCCTGGTGAACCCAATCCGCCCAACCACTCGGCCATCATTAGCTCAAGGTCATTAACGCCGTCTTCCATTGACTGAGGCTCAATGTCTGTCAGCGTGGCGTTGGATGCGACTCCCAGCTTTCTGAGAGCCGCAGTAATCAGGTCGCCTTTAGTCGTCAGATTCATCTGTGGCCGCCTTAGGCTTTGGACCAGGCTTTTTACGCTCTTTCACTAATGGATCTGGCTCTGGCTCTGGCTCTGGCTCTGCAATAGCCGGTCGCAAACTAAGAAGTCGGTCAAGAACGTCACTCGCTTCGTGACCATCCCATTCTTTCCCTAACTCAAGTTCCGTCCCTTCAGGAAGGAATTCGACTTCTTTAACAGGGAGGTGGTAAGTGATTTCTCCTTCAGGGGTGGTTATTCCAGCAATAACCCAGCCTTCCCATTCTTCTCCATCGCTGTGCTTTCTAGACCACCACGAAAGGCCGGAGTAGGCATGCATCAGCGATGAGAAGAGACGCACCCGGTGAGCGTATAGTTCATTAAAGGTGTGATACCCATCAGAAACATCACCCATATTTACCTGGTCAGTAGTGTCGCCTCCGGGGCTCACAGTTTGAACACCAACAAGCGGCTCAGCAGGAACATCGTTTGGATGTTCATACCAGCCATTATCTAAGTGCTCGGCGACATCATCCTGACCCACAATTTTCGCTTTCAGCTTGCGGCCCCAAATTTTGGTATCGCCGCCTGCCTGATAAATCATTACGCTCATTTACTTCTCCTACCCAATATAAAAGGGGCCGAAGCCCCTTAACTGTGAGTGTTACGCCTGGTCAGCAAGGCCAACGCCGATCGCTTCCGGGCGGGTTGCGTTAACGCCATACCACACGGCAATACGGCACAGGCCGGACAGCGTGCTGATGTCACCCTGGGTAGCAAAGATACCGTTCAGCCCAACATCAGGGATGCTGAATGACGTGGTTTTCATGCCAGCAAACAGCTCATGATTGGCCGGGATTGGCTGGCTAACGATGCGGATTGAATCATCAGCCCAGAACACGTTGGTACGTGCTGTGGTGGTGTTGAGCAGGTTAACTGCCATGGCATTAGCCAGCGTGGTGTTGACGTTGGCATATGCGCGCTGCTCAGGAGTGAGTGAGGTATCGTTCAGCGCAATAGGCTTCGGCGTGATTTCAACGTGAGTGCCGTCGATTACCCGGACCACGGAGAAGGTAGCATCCTGCGTTAGCACGTTCTTCGCCATCTGGCCGAGGAACTTAACGCCAGTGAAGCTGATTTTGTCGCCGCGCTTCAAGCCAGTGGTTGAAGACAGGGTAACGTTCGCCAGGCGGTTATCGACGTTGCGCTTGTTACCGTCAGCATCCAGATCCCACGCTACTGGCTTAAATGACTGAGCGCCGGAGACTGTCAGCCCGGTAGCGGTTGACGCGTTCAGAACTGGCAGCTTAGGAGAGCGCAGCACATCATCAAAGCCAGCAACCTGCCGCTGGATGGTACCGTTTTTATACGCTTCTTCCGGGATACGACCGAACATATCGCGGTTAATCAGGTCATGCCCGGCCGCTTTGTAATCCTTCGGGTTGAAGAAGTACGACAGGCCTGAGTCACGGTTCAGCTCGCGTGAGAACATCAGCTCTTCAGCGTCAGCAACGAAATCCCAGCCGCTACCTGTTGCAGTACCGATTGGGTCATCGCTGGTTACTACCAGTGAGCCCATATCTGCAGCCAGATTAGCGATTTTGATTTCACAGTTGCTCGCCAGCTTCTTCGCGGCTGAACGGATGCGGTGGCGGTATGCCGTCTCATCTCGCAGGTCATCGGCGCGTAGTTGGAAGAAGTCGTTATCCGGCTCACCCAGGCTTACCGGAACGTTAAGCTCCAGAATGCCAGTCGCGTCGCCAGTTAGATCCCAGCCTTCCTGAGTTGGGGATTCCTGCTCAACAGGCATCCAGATAGTGTTGCTTGAGCGCTGCATGCCAGCAGCGGGAGGAGTGTATTTTGACGCTTTCTGCGCCATTGGGGTCAGGCTGGTAATAGTATCGATAATTTCATCGACTGCCAGCGTAACCATTTGACCTTCGTTAAGAGCCATTAGCGGATTCCTTGTAACTGTTTCTTAATTTTGCGGTAAGTCTCTACGTCACCTTTGCTCGAAGCGGCTTCCATCTGCTTTTTGAGGGCGTCGATGTTTCCGGCGACAGCGTGGCCTTGCACTGGCGTGTCAACCTGTGGGGCAGACGAAAGAGGCTTACCGCGTGGTTTGAGAGTTAAACGTTCAGATAGTCGGGTGAGTTCAATCAGCGCCTGCTGCCCGTTCATTGCCAGTAACTGGCGCACCTTCTCGGGGTTAGATCCGAGGTGGTACATGAGTGCCGGTGACTTATCAGGGAAGAGAAGCATGATGTCCGTGCTTACCTGTGGCGGCACGAGCTGCATAAATGCCTCTTCTTTGTCCTGATAGTCAGGGATGTTGAGCTTCTCGGCAGAGTCATAGTGTTTACGGGTGGCGTCGAGATATTGCGCTGACTGCTGCGTGTAGTCCTGAGTCTTCCGACCCTGTTCGGCAACGGCGTTACTACGGGCATCCTGCGCCTTAATCAGCCATTCATTGTTGGCCTGGCTAAAGGCTGCAAGAGCCCGCGTTTGGTCGTACCCGTACTTCTCCAGCGCATCATCAGAAAGATATTCATTGACGTCAGGCTGAGGAGGCAGGTCAGGATTTACGCGGATGTTCTCCGGCAGCTCCCCGCGACTCACAGATTCCATCTGTTGCTCAAGCTCTCGCTGACGCTTACGCTCCAGACGCTTAGCTGCAAATTGCGCGTTAGTTGCCGGGTCTTGTTTCGGTTTCTCATCTCCATTCAGGACAACGTCGAAGCCTGAATCCTGCCCATCGCCAGAGTTGGCATTCACATCTGGCTGATTAACTTCAGGTGCCGCCTGAGAGTTAACGGGCAGGGATTGTTCTTCAGTTGCCTGAATTTCAGTGGTATGGGTCATGTTTATCTCTCTCTTATTGAGGAATCTCGGCTGCTCCGCCGGAAGGGATTTGTTGTTGTTGCTGGTTGGCAACCTCGCTCAGCAGCCTGACGGCATCCATAACAGCTTTGGCGTCTATGTTCTTGGCCTGAGCCAGCTTGTAGACGGTGTTAGCCTGGGATTCCATTGCATCCTGTTGAGCGGTGAATGCTTTAATCTGAGTTTGTGCGGTTTCGTTCTGCGCTTTCTCTGCCTCAGCCTGAGCTGCGACCATCTGTGCCTGCGCGAGCAGCATGTTTGGATCTTGCTGATTTTGAGATGCCGCCTGCGCCTCCTGCATCCACTGCTCTTCTTCCGGGGTTTCCGGTTTCTTGAGGCCTTGGGTAACAAGTTGCTTAGTGGCGTATTCTCGGGTGATGTCGATTCCTTTGCCGTCAAGCAGTGACAGGAACTGGAGTAGCAGCACGTTCCACACAGGATGCTCCACCGGAACCTTTTGCAGTAACTCGCCAATCTCTGCCCGGTTCTGCTCTTTCATGCTCTGGAATGACGGGCCTACATCTGTGTAAGTTTCGTAGCGGCCACGAATATCGTTGAGCGTCACGACCTGACCAGACTGATAGTCAACCACCTGTGTCAGCAGCTGGACCTCTTTCTCGCTTCCGTCTTCCAGTGTCATAGCTGCAGTGCGCGGCACGTCGTAGATATCGTTGACCATTGAGGCGTATATCTCGCCGTCCCTGCGCATGGCAGTTGACAGGTTATCGAGAAATACATAGGTCTCAAGGTCAGCGCGCTGGTTGAGTTGGTTGACGGTGTCGAATGCTACGTTACTTCCTGCTGCCTGAGCGTCCACACCGAGCGTCGCCACCTCTTTCACTGAGTTGGTCGCTGCTTCAAGCATGTAGGCACTGGCCTGTGATACCTCCGGGTTCTCCATGTACGCGATCGGCTGCGCAGGGAGTTCTCCGTTGTTCTCATCAGTGCGGTTGAGCAGGTAGTACGGATAGTCGTCATTGCCACCGTACATGTACTCATATCCAGCGACCTGCTCAGGCCAGAAGATAGGCTTCTTCTTCGGCGTGCGCGCTACCGTGTCAGCGTTGAATGACATGATCATGTTGCGCAGGCGCTGGCCGTCTTTAGTCAGGCGAACGACGCCCTCGTATACTTCCTTATCGCCAACGAATCCCCACTCACCAAACACTGGCACAATCGGAATGTGTTCGCCTGCAATCAGCTCGCGATTCTTCAGCACTTCAGAGCCGGTGAGGATTGTCTTGTAGACCCGGCGACGCTTAACCTTGCGCTCGCCAACCTTCTCCATGCCTTTCTCTGCCAGCTCATCTATGACGTCGGCTATGTCGCGTTTGAAGTAGCTGACTGGCTCACCAGTGAGCGGATCTGCGTAGATGAAGACTGTCTCTTTTTTCTCTTCTACCTCGTAGTGCTCGGCAACATAGAAAACGTCGCGGCTTATCCACGGGAACAACCATGAGCTGTCTGGCGACTGGAAGTCTGGCATCTCGTCACTGTCGAAACCCATCTCATCTGCGAAAGCTTCCCATCCGTCTTTGCTCATCGCATTGATAACGGTACAGTGACGAGCGTCGCTCTTGTCCATCTGCTTGCTGTTGCTGTCCCAGATGACGTGGCTTGACGCTTCATGAATCGGAACACGCCGGATAATCTGGTTATTGCTGGTTGGGTCCTGGTCTTCGTGCTCAGTTACGATGCGCCAGGCACCTACCCCCGCCTCAATCTGCTCGCGCACTGCGATGTTCACGCTGATTTTCGCGGTATTGTGCCGCATGTCAGTCCGGTACATGCCCATGAGGATGTCAGCAGCGTCCGGGCTGGCTCCGTCCTTCGGCTTGAACATCACATCAATAGGATTCTGGCGCATCTCTGCAACCAGCTTACGCACCACAGGCCGCACCACATCGAACTGACCGCGATACTGTAGGGTTGTGTACTGATTCAGCCAGTCATCCCACTGACTAACGCGCGAAAAGAACAGGTCGTTAGTCGCTTCGGTTCTGGCCTCGTCGCTTGCTGTCCAGTCTCTGTCAAACTTGCAGAGAATGCCCTCAAGTCTGTTTTCTTTATCGGCCATTTATCTGCTCCGTGGGATCGGCCTGATGGGCGCCGGGATTTTTTTCTCTTTGATTACTCCGATGTCGCCATATCGCTTGGCAAAGCGGCGCATCATGTAGGCGTATCTCGTGGCGTCTAGCAGGTCGTCTCGCGTCTTAACGATTCGCCCTCTGTCATCACGGTGGTAAAAGTTGAATTCCTCGAACCAGTCGCGCAGTCCAGCAAATACCTTGAAGCGACCTGTGCTCATCAGGTCATGAAGCTCAAATAGACCGGGCTCAACAGAGCGCGAACCATCAGGCCATTGAGCAGGCTCTGGAAGCATCTGAAATCCAGCAGTTGAGTAGTATTCCTTCTGCTGCAGGCCGCTACCTTTCTCTGTCTGCAGTCCATCCTGAGGCCATGCTGTTGGCACCTTATTGGACCATGACTTTGTCGCGCCCCACGCTTCTGATGGTGATGTCTTACTGGCTTTCCACGCTTTGGTTACGTAGAAGGTTTCACTGTCGAGGTCGATAGCCAGCTGTACCCGGCTTTGTGGGTGGTCCCAGCCAAAGTCCATGCCATCAATAACCATGTAATGCTTCGGAATTGGGAATGGCTCGCAGGTAATGACATCCTCGCTGAAGTCAAATATTCGCCCCTGCCCAAGCATCGGTATCCCCTTGGTGCGCATGTCTCGTTGGTGCGGCGGGTATGACTCAAGCAGGCTGCGCTTTGTCTCTTCCGTAAGGTGCGGAGCATCATCCCAACCAACATTCATACAGAACTGAGAATCTGCCGGGTCATCAAGCAGCTTGATAACCAGCTCTGTTCGCCCGTTCTCCGGTGTAAATGTCAGGATGCCACGACCACCACGCCCTTTATCACCTGTGGCGGTACGCGTCAGCACCTGCGGGTAAATCGTCTGATCTTCTGGCTCCTCATCGATATGGAACCAGTCGATGTCATCGCCCATCAGAGCATGCTGGCCCTGCGTGTAGGACCAAAACTGCACCTTGCTGAGGTTTCCACTGCTGTGGCGTATGTAAGCTGAGCGCACGGCATTTGGTGTGCCGGTCATCGGCTCCGTAGAAACAATGCGATCAGCAGGAACGAGGCCGCCAGTAAACTCACCATTCACCTTCTTGCCGATGATGGCAGCCTGAAGCAGGTCACGACACTTCTCACCGGAATAACCTAGGCACCACATCAGTGGGGCGTGGTCGAAGCGGTGGCCCTCCCATCCCTCGGGATATTCTCCGAGGAGGTGGATAGCGTCGATATATGTCGCTGTATCAGTCTTGCCAACACGGTTTGCGGCAATCAGCGCGCACTGGCGATACTCTGCGGTAGAGGCGATGAATTTTTTCTGCCATGGGTAACGGGTTTCGAAATAGGCTTTGTAGCGATAGATTTCTTTGCGCCTGGCCCTTTCCTCAAGCAGCCTTAGCAGCTCAATCTTCTGCTCCCGACTGAGATTGTGCATTGGCTAACTCCCGTATCTTTCTCTCCAACTCATCATCTGACATGTCGGTGATCGTAATCTTCTGCTCGTGCTGAACCTTCTCACCAAAGCGGCGAGTTGCTACCTTTGATGCGTACCATTTACGGGCATCTACCTGCAGTCGGGCCTTTGCTACCGAGCCTGCTTCTTCACTAGATCCATCGGCAAACATCAGAATGTCTTCGGCCATGACTTCGGCCTGAATTTCCCGCGCGCGCACGTATTGTTCGTGGAACTCTTCATGCCTGTGAAGCCACGCAAGCACTGTTGCAATGTGAGGTACGTCATCGCGTTTGCATATCGACCTAAGGCTTTCACCTTCCATCAGTAAGTTGCAGATTTTCTCTGTCAGCTCATGCGTGTAATCAGATGGACGGCCACCCTTGCTCTTAACTGTCGCCATCTTTAAATCCTCGTTAACTCATTATCCAGCCCACTCAGTGAATGAGCTGTGTAATTTGCTATGCAGTGATACCCGCCGCTTTAACAGCTGCCAGTAATGCGTTGTACTTAGCTGACAGAGTTGCAAAGTCGTTTTTGATTGCCGTGATAGCTGCGTTAGTCGATGTCAGTGAGGCGGCGGTTGCGTCTGTAGTCGCTGCGGTTGCTGCCGGGACTGCTGCCACGGTATTGCCACCTGATGTGCCGCCGGAGGAATCCGTCAGTGCAACAATGGCGGTTTGCAGCAGCACTCCACCGCGTTCACTAGCGGTTGGAACCTTATTGCCAGCCATCGCTGTTGTTGCTGTTGTTCCAATGGTCGGAGCGAATGATGCTGGCTTCCCTGTTACGGATGACCAGGTTACCGCCTGTCCGACGATTGAGTATTTAGCCTCAAACGCAGTCTTCGACATATACAGGGTTTCACCGTACTGGCTTTTGAAGATGTAACCGCCTGCTACTGGCTGGAATACTGCCATGAACTGCGCTGACAGAGTTTCCGCCTGATAGCCGCTGCCAAAATCTGCTTTGCCTGAGCCATCGATGGCCTGAGTGATTTTTGTTGCCGCGACTGCATAAACAACGTTGCCGTCCGTATCTGCATACTTAGGCCATGTTTGATTAATCATTTCTGGTTCCTCTTCTGGTTACTGAAACAGAGCGTATGCTTCTGTTGCGATCTGAATGGCTTTTTCTGTTCGGGCAACCACACCCGTTTCACCAGTAGCCAGGGTGTAACCGTCCGTGAAAAGTTCGAGCTTTAGCGCATCGCCACCTACGTAGCTGATTGCCTTTTTAGCTGCTGCTGTGTCGCGCATTACCAGCCGATAAATGCTGAGATTCAGCGACTGCTCTTCATTGATGGGTGTCATTTAGAATTTCCTGCTGGGTTGTTGGATATTTTGCCGTGATGTCGCGATACCCACGCATCAGGATTGAGTATGTTTATGCTGAAAAGTGAGCTCGCTGAATGCAGTTTTAAGCACAAAATAAAAAGCCCGACCGGGGTCAGGCTCTATTTATTTGAGGCATTGCTCTCTTATGTACTGCTGCAGCCCAGCTATCATCTTTCCGCTGATTTCGATTCGCTCTCTGAGGGTGAAATAATCCCGTTGAGCGGAGTCAGTAAGTCCGGGGCTGGCTGCATCATCCAGGCCGGGAGCGCTGGAGGCAGATTGCTTTTTGCAGGTGGCGTTGAGTTGCAGCCGCTTACGGCCAGCAACAACATCAGACTGAAGCTCGTCAATACTGGCTTTAGCATCAGCTAACTCCTTTGTGTACTTTGCATCGAGCGCGGCCACATCTCGCTGGCGTGTCTGCATATCATTGATGGTCTCCTGCCGCTGCTTTGCGAGAGACTCAGCATTGTCAGCGCGGGTCTTTTGCTTTGTGAGCTGAGATGACAGGATGAGCACCACGATGACTGCAGCCAGAAACTCCACGGCGATAATCAGCCAGGCGCGGGCATTCATTTCTGCCCCCACAGGCAAACTTCGCGCTCAATCTCGCGCCGGTTCATCAGACCTTTCCACTGCTTACCGCCTGCATATGTCCAGCGGCGTAGCTCGTTGCATGCTCCGACCGTGTCACCTGCGTTGATTTTCTTCAGCAGGGTCGACTGGCGGAATGCTCCGGTGCCGACGTTGTAGGCAAATGAATAGAGAGCCGCACGAGTGGTATCGGGGATCGGCCGCTTGATTAAAGGGTCAATCTAATTGGCGACCTCCCGCAGGTCTTTATTCAGCAGCGCCTGGCACTCTGCCTCGGTGTAGGTTTTGCTTTTGATGATGTCGGCCCCGGTGTGGCCGTAGCAAACAGTCCACACGCCGACGACATCCTGATAAGGCTTATGCTCCACGCCTTCCAGTGAAGGAATGATGGCAGCAGCAATGGCAATAGCACCGCCACCCATGGCAGCAATGATTTTGTTGCGTAGGGCAGTCGATGTCGCCATGGTTACTGGTCCTGTGGTGGGCTTTGTACGAGTCCGCGATTTAATGCGGCTTCATATGCGCGTGTCTGTCGGTTCTTGTAGTAGAGATTCACCAGGAAGGTAGCAATACCGATTACCACACCACTGATGATTGCGATCTGATTCCAGTCGAGGTTATGTATCCATTGCGACACGCCACCTCCGCACACAAGAGTACCGGACACGCAGTAGCTTGCGCCTGATGCGATTTTGTCGGGCATAATTTTCACTTTTCCACCCCCTGCATAGGGGACTTGTCCAGAATAGGAATTGTCTAAATGTTGAGCTGAACAAGTCCGGGTAAACTTCATCCTGTCGATAGAAGAAGTTCCGCCTTGCGCTATGGGTAACCGAAGAATCCGCCAATGTGCGGATTTTTTTGTTTAAAGTGCGCCGCAACGAGCTGTCATAGATATCTGAGGGTTGTTTCGAAGGGCGCAAAAGAAAAGGCCGCTCTTTGGCGACCTTTGAAATTGGTGCAGCATGCTGGACTCGAACCAGCAACCAGCGGATTAGAACTCCGCTGCTCTATCCGATTGTGCCAATGCTGCTTATTGTTTGCCGGGGCCGCAGTTTCGAACCGCCCGGCGCAGTTCCTCATGACCGCTCAGCGGCTTGCGTTTTGACAACAAAAAAGCCGCCGTCGCATTCACTAAGAACACTTACGGCAGCTTACCTCTAAATGATTGCTCACTTGTTCATTAATGTCAACATGTTCTATGCAACTTTCTTAATTTTCTCCACATTTTTACGCTCATTCATCGCTTTTAGCAGCGGAAAGTAAATCATGTACTGACTTGCAGACAGGATTTCTTTAACTTCCCGGCGGCAAGTAGAAAGCGATGGCCTTTTGAGTCGATTGCCGCCACGTGTTGCGATTTTGCGGGGACTTGCGACCTTGTGAAGGTAAACTGCGATTGAGTATTCAGTTGAGCCGTGAGAGTAATAACTCAGCAGGATGCCAAACGCTTTTTTGTCAATGCACATGACGGAATCTACGACCTGAGAAATCAACATTCCGTCATCGTCATTGCACATCGGGCGGCTAGGCATTCCGCTGGGTTCAGCGCTTTCCATCCACTGTGCGATCATGCTGCTCATTCGCTTCTCCAGCCTGCCGCTGTATACCCACGCGCCCCACAATTCCAGCCAGCTGTTTAGCCAGTCGTGCTGGTCTTTCGATAGATTAAGCTCGCGTATGCTCATCGCTTCTTCCCCTTTGGAGTAACTGCCCATGACTGAACATTTGTAGGCTGGATGGTTGGAGTGACTGGCTTGAAGTGGCTGAGTAGTCGGATTAACCAGGTCATGCTGCTCTCCTGAGTATGTGGCTGAAGTTCTGGATGATGCGGTAATCACATGCATAGGAGTTTTTGAATCTGAACAGCCTTAAGAGGCGCCATTTTTGGCGAATTTTATCTTTCATCCTTTCTCAATCTCCGTTATCAGCACGTCGATCCGGCCGCCCTTAACCACTTCGGCGCGCACCATGCGAACGTCATCAATCAGGCTGTCATCGGCAATTACGCCTGCCTGGGTGAGTGAGTCGAGAGGGGCTTTGAATAGGTTATCGAGGTCACGCTTTGCGCGTGTCGGTGGGTATGCTGTGATTTTTACTTTGAGACTGCCGGTGAGTAGGTATTGCTGATTTGCTTCGGTGATTTGCTTGATGACTGCTGCGGTGTATTCCCTTCCTTTCTTGCTTTTGATTTTCCTGCCGCGAAACACTGAGAAGAGGTGATTGTTACCAGGCGGCCACGGCAAGGTGATCCGATATTCAGCCATGCTTCACCTTTCCCTCTCGGAGTAATGCACTCTGTGTCCTGATAACGCCTTCCAGATGCGCTACACGGGCCTCATTCACATCAGTTGTACGAGTGCGGCGGTCTACCTCATCGTGGCAGCGAGAGCATGCCCATGCGCCGAAAAGGTCATCCGGTTTCATTCCTGTTCCACAGATGCCTACCATCCGGTAGTGCGCGAGTACAACCGTCTCAGAATTGCCATTGCAGATGCCCGGCAGCCTGACCTGGCATTCCCTGCCCCGCGCTTCTTTGCGTAAATTACCCATTATCTTCTCCAGTCATATCACCATTGGGGTCGCGGAATATCGCGTAGAACGCGCTGCAGTCGTCGCACACATAGGCCTCATCTGCTGATAAAGGCATTCCGCAGTCAGCACAATTTTGATTAGTTTCCTGTTTCACTCTCTACCGCCATGAATGCTTTGATAAAATGCTTGGCTGCTTCTGCGTTTATGGCGTTTCCGTACCCTTTGAGCCTTCCCACGCGATTGCGTCCAGCCACTGTTCGTAGTGAGGACTTGCCGTGTCCCATTCCTTTGGTAAACCTTGCAACCAGCGGGAATGTGCCGGATTCAACTGGACGCCACTGTCCATCTCGACAAAATAGCCAGTCTGCATCACGCCAAAAACCGTTAACCTCAAGGGGCCGCATATTGACGCAAAGTCCTGGAGCCTTTGCTGTACCTTCGTCCCATCCTCCCGATACATTTTCATCGCACTGTTCTGGTTTGGGCGCCTGTCGTTGCTGTTTGCAGTGGGTGTCGGCCATCCCGTCAGAAGAGTGGTGCCTGGTAGCTTGAGGCATATTCTCGGAGAACCGTCCGGGTTCTTCCCGCTGTAGCAGTGCGTTGACCCGGTTGAATCGTTTGCTACTGGCGTCTGCCACCCAGTAAGCGCGCTCTCTGATGTGCGGCGCACCGATGCTCGCTGCCGTGAACGGCGTAAGCCCGAAGGTGTATTCCATTCCTTCCAGGTCTGCTTGTACAAGGTCGAACCAAATGTTTGCGTTACCTGCTGCAACCTGTTCGCCAAAGATGTACTTAGGCTTGCACTCCTTGATGAGCCAGTGGAAGGCGGGCCATAGGTGCCGCTCGTCATCAAACCCATTTCCTTTGCCTGCCGCGCTGAAAGGTTGGCACGGACATGATCCTGTCCATACTGGCTTGCTGTCGGGCCATCCTGCCTGTCGCAATGCATAACTCCACACTCCAACGCCGGCGAAGAAGTGGTGTTGAGTAAATCCTCGCAAATCGCTTGGTGTAACATCCTCAATACTCCTTTCATCAACAATTCCCGGCGCGATTTGTCCGGCGTCAATTAGATTTCGCAGCCACTGCGCTGCATATGGGTCAATCTCGTTGTAATAGGCTGTCATCGCGTCCTCCTCATGCGATCGAACTTCGCCCGGAGCAGCGTGTACACATAGTCGTAAGTGGTGACCTGACTTGCTGCTGGAATGGATTTACGTTTGCTGCGGCTTCTGGCTGTAGGGGTGAATATCAGTGAGTCGATTGCTCTCTGTGTTGCTGAAACTCTTTGCCGGCTCATTGGCGTACCGCCTGCAGAGGAAGGTCGATCCATTTATAAATCCTGCTCTTCCGGCGGCAGATGGTGAAAATCCCATTCCCATCCTGAGGCTTGGGCTTCTCTGGATTGCGGCGATAGGTGACCATCTTCTCTTTCCTGATGACTTCCTTTGGCTTGAAATCGGTGTTGAGTGTGTACAGTGGATTTCTCCACACACCGCTGTTAATTACCTCGCCAATGCACTCCATTTTTGCCAGAGCGGATTTTGTCGAGTTAACGTTGTAGTCTTTACCCACCACATGCTTGATTATTTCTACGTGAGTGAGTGGCTTGTCTGCTCTGCTGAGCAGTTGTCGAATTTCATATCGTGCTGTCATGCTGCTCTCCCGTACTGTTTAGCCCAGCGCATCGCCAGCGCGGCATCGTCACCGAAGTTGACGCCATGCTCCGCACCAAAGGCGCTGATTAACTCGATGAGGTCACGCATTTCGCTGACGCGCATTTTGCTTGTTGACTGACCCAGCACCACGAATCCACCGTCGATACCCGGCACGACGTCTTGCTTCTTCAAAGCGGCGGTGAAAACGTGCTTCCACTCTTCACTGGTCAGCGTGCGGCCGTGCCAGTTGACCTGCTCTGAGATGTCGTTAAGGCACGCCCAAAGCTTGGCGTTCTGGTCGAGGCTGCGGGTGCGTTCCTGGATGGTTACTACGAGGGGTGATTCTGGACTTAGTGGTAGGTTTCGGATGAATTCGGTGCAGTTGTTTCGCCGCTGCATATCGACGAGAAAATAGCTCTGTTTGTTCACTTTTACCTCCCTTCTAGTGTCTCCACGTAGTCATAGAGATTGTCAGCTGCAGCACTGATTAACAGGTCAATGGCCTGCTCGCTGTGGCCGCCTTCGCGAATCATCGACAGCGCGACTAACAGCGCCTTTCGTGAATCGATAACAGGTTGGTGCTTCGGTTTGAATGGGATGATTTCTGCTGTCATACGATGCTCCACTGGCGCTTGTAGTCGAAGATTATCAGGCCTTTCTCCCTCAGCGCCTGTAGGCGACCGTCAATGATACGAAAAGCAGGTCGCCCGGTTTCAACGTGAAGCCTATTCGCCTCGAGATATACGTCGCCATTATCGATAGCAGCGAATGACTTGGCTCCTGAATAAATCTTTCCGATAATCAGCTGGTCCAATTGCGTGTAATCGGCCATCACCCTCTCCTCCCCGCCCAGCGCCAAACTAAAAGGCCTACTAAAATTAGTAGGCCCGATACGATAAGTTCTGTTGTGTATATCTGGTGCATTATTCCTCACCCCACTCCATGACCAGGCGCGAAACACTCAGTCCTGTTGCCGTAAAATTTCCACCCGCTCTTCATGGCATTGCGAATGCATTCTGCGTTTGTCTGTCCGGAAAATTGTCGGAATCCTGTTTCCTCGCTCCTGTACTCTGCATGAAGGGTAATGGCTGCGCAGGCCTTACAGTCGCAGTAAAGATCGAGCGTGTATCCACCGATTACCATCACTCACTCTCCTGCATCATCAGGCCCAGCGCCTCACGAAGCGCGGCGTTAATGGCATCGTCTACGTATTCGTAATCGCCCAGGCTTACTATTGCTGAATCGCACCCTTTACCACCATGCGTAGGATACGTGGCAGCAGCACAATCGCCGAAAGTGAGTAGCGGTCGATTGATCGAAACGGTGATGCCGTGCTTAACGGCCTGCTCGCGTATTTCCGCATCACTCAGTTTGCTGTAGTCCATCAGGATTCCTCCGGCATTAAACAGCCAGTTGTAATTGCATGTTGAAGCGATCCCGAATCTCGCAGTACTCCAGCGAGCCGGGGCTGTTATGTGACTCAATCCTTTCAACCATCAATGCCGCGCGCGTCTCTTTTGACGCTGGCGCGTATGCACCTTTCCATGCCTTATCGATGCCGATATTACGTGCAACGTTAGTGCTGTCGGCGCTCGCCAGCGGAAGTTTCGTGAATATCAGCGGATTAAGCATGCGAAGTCCGTGAAGCTTTGCGATTGGTTGACCGTAATCATCAGTGACATGGCGAATCAGGTCTTTCATGCGTGCCACGGCGATGTTTGGCCTCTTGACGTCATATTCGCCACAACTTCCGATCGCTACCCGTGGATACTCATTGCATAGACGGATGAATCTGTCGTCGCTTTCGTTCATATGCCATACCGGTACGCCATAGAAATCACCGTGCGGCCACTCATCAATCAATGCCTCGTTTTCAACTTCACCGCCATCGATAACGTCAGGGATGATCGCAAAGTCGAAGCCAGGATGATTTTTCCATCGAGCCACGAAATCGTAATAATCACTCCAGTCAATTTTGTTACGACCAGCTGCCTTCCATGCCGTGAAGGCACCGTTGTCTAATGCGAATGACTGGCAGAATTCTGATGCGAGGTTTATCTGTGCGGGGTGTGCGAATGAAATGAATGCATGCCGGCCTTTCCATGCCCTGATTGCGCACGTGTCAGGTGTTATCGGCCCTCCGTGATAATGAATCACTATAACCTCCCCCTCTGGCTGGCTGCCCGGACCCGATAATGCGGAGCACTCTTTCCATCTCGCGATTCATGATTGCGTGCAGTACGCGGTCACGGCGGTATTTGCATACCTCTGGCTTGTGCTTGCGCTTCTCGGTGAATGGAAGTGATGATGACTTGTAGTAGCGCTGCATAATGCGGTTGCTTTGCTCTATGTCGTGGTGGATTAACTGCTGTGCTGTTGTCATGATTTCACCTGCTTGCTGTCAGCTGAGAAGCAATTCAGATTTGCTTCGCCCTGAATTTCTTCAATGAGAGTATTCATGCATATGGCGACACAGTTGTTGCAAATTGCTGCGCCATCGCGAGCAACTATCATCCGTGCCACCTCTCGATTTGATACTTTGCAGAAATCACAGTGCCACTGCTTTGTTTCGCTGTTTATCATCAGAATCCTCCTCGCTTTGCTGGCTTGTCTTCCCGGTCAGCTGCCTTACGCTGTGCAGCAAGCTGATCACAGTCGTAGATAGAGCCGTTGCGCTGTTCTGCATAAACCACACCGGACTTGCCGTGCCGGTTCAGCCGAAGGAGAAGTTCGGTATCCTGCTGCGGGAAGTTCTCGTCATAGGCGCCCTCGCGGTAGATGCCAAGCCAGTAATCGCAGTCCTGCTCAATCTGCCCGGTGTCGCGCGAGTCGCTTGGGAGTGGTCGCTTGTTGAGGCGCTTCTCAAGGTCGCGGTTAAGTTGCGTGAGGAGGACGACAACGCATCCGAGTTCTTTCGCCAGGTTCTTCAGTCCCTTTGTGATCAGACCGAATGACAGGTCGTTACGGTCAGCCTTTTCGCCAGTCATCAGCGTGAGGTAATCGACCATGACCATACCCACCGCGCCTTTCTCGCGCTTGATACGGCGAGCCTCTGAAACGATGTGAGCCAGAGTGATGCCGGGTGTGTCGTCGATGAAAAGATTGCCCGACTCGACCAGCTCCATGGCCCGACCGTTTGCCAGCGCGAAATCAGAGTCATTGTCACTGCCACGGTAGAAAATATCCGTATTGACGCCCGATGCCTGCCCTACCATGCGCTCAAAGATTTGCTTATCAGGCATTTCAAGACTGAACAGAATGGCAGGAAGTTTTTCACGCATGGCGCAGTTGATCGCCATCTGGCTGTAGAGGGTTGTCTTTCCCATTTTCGGACGCGCACCGATTACGAACAGCGATCCCTTAACCAACCCCTTTGGCTCCAGAAGAGCATCGAGCGATGGAATGCCGGTAGATAATCCCCGGCTACGACCAGAGTTATCAAAGCGCTGTTCAACCTCACAAAGCCAGTCGTCCATTACCTCAATCAGCGGACGGGCGCCTCGGCGATTACCTGTTTTGGCATAGTCGCTAATCTGCGTTGCCAGCATCTGAACCGCGTCGAACTTCTCGGCAGCTGTCATGCCATTGCGCGTGTAAAACAGCTCGGTGGCCTCGTTCAGCTTCTGGATGCCGTAGCGCTCGGCCGCACGTTCCCGGATAACGCTGGCGTAAGCGCCGATATTAGCCTGGCTAAATGATCCCTTACCAACCTGCATCAGGTACGAGAAGCCACCAACCTGGTCAATCAGCCCTTCACGCTCAAGGCGATCTGATACCGTCATGCCGTCGATTGGAGAGGATTCTTTGTTCATCGACTTCATGGCCCCGAAAATAACCTGGTGCTGACGGGAGTAAAAAGACTCAGCCTTTAGCGTTGCCAGAACCTTCTGAGCGCGTTCGCTTTGCGAGTCCAGCAGGATGGCACCGATAACGCTTTGCTCAGCCTCAAGGCTGTGTGGTGCGGATAGAATCTCAGAGGTCATCGAAGGCTCCTTCGCGGGCTTTGGCGTAAACGTCTACGTCGAGAAAATATTCCAGGGCTTTTTTCCGCCAGGTCTTGCCGGTTCTCTGGTCAGGTCGGTTCTCCAGCATCCAGCGGCAGTTTCTGCTGATGTAAGTCAGATAGGCTTCCCAGTCACTCAGGCCAAACGCATGGCCGTCAAGCTTACGGGTTACCTTGCCTGCTTTCTGCCAGAAGGTTCGAATAAGATTACGGCGCTTGTCAGTGATGACGTTGATGCCCTGACATTCAGGAAGGACTCTGCGATAAACCTCGACTACCTGCTCACAGCTGATTGAAGGTTTTTTCTTCCCAGGATTTTCCGCAGAAGATGCACACTTAATATCTTTAGATATTAAGTTAGTATTTAGTATTTCTTTATCTGTGGACAATCGCTGGACATCGGCTGGACACTCATCCTCTACACGCCTTACTGGCTGCGGGTTTGGGCTGGACACTGGCTGGACATCTGCTGGACACGAAAATTGCTGATATTCGTCGTATTTGACCACTTTTAATACAGTAAATCTGTTGGTCGATTTGGTTGTGATTATGTCCAGATTGGTGAACTTTCTTAGCAGGGCCTTAACCCGGTCAGCGGTCAGCCCGGTCTCTAGTGCCAGGCTATTTCTTCCAGTTATGAACTCACCCCGATCACAGAAAATATCACCGTAATCTGTTGCTACCATCGTAGGCTCATAGTTAGCACGAAGCAGAAGATGAACCCATAGGTGGGAGGCTTCTGCGTCCCTGTAGAAAGGCGTATCCATGATTTTACGGTGCAGCAAGGCAAACCCCTTACCGACTGAATTCGGCTTCTCCTGTTGCCGCCTGGCCTCCCTGACTACGGCAAGATTGGTTACGTTGCTCATTTGCGTTTCTCCTTGCTGCGGCAGTCTTCCAGAATCCACTTCAGCTTTTCAGCCACGGAAGGATGCAAGGATTTCAGGAACTGCAAACGAGAGATATTTTTGTGAGTACCTACCTGGCTACTTACGTGCTTTCTCATGTATAATTACTCCTGTCGATTGTTAGAAAAGCATCGTGATTTGTGAATTAGCCTCGGTTGCCGCCGGGGCTTTTTTATTGGTCAGCACAGCAGCAAACCGCCGCGCCAGTTCGACTATCTCCGTGTCGTCCACCCCGTACTCCAGTATCGCCAGAGCCATAGCAGCCTGACGAAAGAATCCATCTTTCATCCGGGATACCTTGCAGTCAGGTACGCCCATCAGCTTTGCGAACTTTGTCTGGCCCATTACGGCCAACTTCCCTAACAGCTGCGACTCAATGCGAGACGCTTTTTTGCGGTACTTTGCAGCTTCCATGATTGATAATTTCCATGTTGAATTAGTTACGTGCGATCACCCTGCGGTGTCGCATTGGTTATTTTATCGTGCACCATTGACAGTCAACCTTGACCACGCCGGGCACCCGACCGTATACCGGGCCGTTCGGAACTAAAAGTACACATTTTATTTATGCAGCAATCTGCTGTTTGCTAATGCGGCGAATCTCTGCTGCAGAGAACTTGCCACCGGATGCCTTAGAAATCCGGGTTGCGTAATCCGTTTCACCAGTGAAGTCGGTGCGAGGCAATGAGCCCTTTTCCATCCACTTGTAAACGGCCTTTGGTGTTAGGCCGCAAACATTAGCCACAACAGAAACTCGAACGGACTTCAAAACGTCTACTAACGTGATTTCGTTCATTCCTGTCTCCTGTGGTGAACTATGAGTACATTCTATGACGGAACTGAAAGTACAGTCAATTAAATATATGCTTGAACCCATGGTTCAGGAAAAAGAGCGTGATGATTTTCCTCGCAGGCTTGCGCTAGCCTGTAACAAAGCGGGGATGCAAGAGCATGGTAGGCAAGCAGAAATCGCCTCTCGCCTGAAGGTTACACCAAAGGCAGTAAGCAAATGGTTTAATGGGGAGTCAGTGCCGAGACGAGAAAAGATAGAGGCCCTAGCAAGACTGCTGGGTACTACTTCTTCTTTCTTGCATGGTTTCTCCGACCAGGATGGGATTAAGGAGAACCATATGGCTAGGAAAGACGGATACTATCGCGTTGATGTTCTCGATGTTCAGGCCAGTGCGGGGCCGGGATCATTTGTGTCGAATGAATTTGTAGAAAAGATAAGAGCTATCGAGTATACGACAGAGCAGGCCCGATCTCTTTTCAATGGCCGAGAGGCAGACATAGTAAAGGTCATCACAGTGCGTGGCGATAGCATGGAGGGGACAATCGACCCGGGGGATGAAATATTCGTAGACGTATCCGTGAACCAGTTCGACGGCGATGGCGTTTACGTATTTGTGTATGGAAGAACACTCCACGTAAAGCGCCTGCAAATGCAAAAGGATAAGCTTGCAGTAATTTCAGACAATCATGTGTATGAGAAATGGTATATAGAACATACAGATGAGCACGATCTCTACATTATGGCAAAGGTTCTCCTCCGCCAAAGCATTGACTACCGTAGATTCGCTTAAATTAAATTACCTTAAAGTTCATTAACTTATGCATAAATGAACTTTTTATATAAAAAAGTGTACTTTAAGTACTTTACAACAATGAACTGCTGGTACATTATGAATCCATCGAAACGCAACAGCGAATTGATAAGTCGAACGGCGCGACATTAAACCATGCGTCGGGAGCGCGGCGGGTTCAGGAAGAACGGCAATGCTGCTCACTAAGCTAAGTTTCTTTCGGGTGCAAGTTACCGCGAAAGCAACTTTATGCTGAAGTCTGAAAGTGGCATTATCTGCAAGGAATAAATTACATAAGGAGTCGTGGTGTGAGAGAAAAGAAAGCGACCGTAAATCTTCCCTTACCCCTAAGTGATAAGAAGGTTAAAAAGGAAGCCAAGAAGGAAAAGCAAACATTAAACCATTGTCTTTCGTTCATTAAGTCTTGTGGGCACAGCACAAAAACAGAGAAATTGCTTCTTGAATGCAGAAAGAAGGCATTTTCAATTTACCTAGAGATGATGAAAAACAGACTTTTGCCGTACTATCTGATTGAACTATCTCCATCTGTTCGGCAGTTGAAAATATTTGATGAAATTTTCGCAGCACCATCATCTATACAGGAGTTAATAGATAGCCTTGAGGAAAAGGAAGTTGAATCGAAGAATTTTCTACTAGAGCATAAGTCTGTCTTCTATGGCTTGATTGGTAAAGAAAACTGGAATAGGTTTTATACCTTCCTAAAGATGTTTGTTGATTTGTATAAACTAAGTGACATGGTTGACTTAGAACTTCCTATGGCGGATGGTTGCTCTCTATCTGCCAGCAACAAGGTTTATATAAGCTCATTATCTATAGGGCTAGTCAATGCTTATGACGAAAAGAAAGTTATGATGGTCAGGGGCTGGAGAGAAACCCAGGGGATAAGATACCTGACATCATTCTCCTTAGTTAAGTTCAATGGAAAATATTTCGCTAAAGTTAAATATCAAGAAAGTGATTATTATTTAAGGATGAATAAAGATCTGACCAAAGAGATACAAGGGACAATGGAAGTGCTTGCTCAACAGTGGCATGATAATGACATACGAGAAAGCAGGTCATTCTCTCGCGTTGAAATTAGTGAATCCACTGATTTTCTCTTTAATGATAAGGCAGTGAATCACGCCCATAGGCGAGACCCCAGAAAGAAATGGTCGTAACAACAGCCTCGCAAATGCGGGGCTTTTTTTCGCCCGGAGCACACCATGATAGTCACTCGCAAAGATGGTAAGTGGCGCGTCACAGTCCAGTTATACGGCGAATCATGGCGTGCTGAGAAGTTAAAAGACAACGGTGAGCGAGCTGATAACAAGCTGGCTGTAACGCTCAATAAAGAGCAGTTTGAGGAGTGGAAGACTAATGCAAAAACCAATCGAAGTAACCAATCTTGACATCGCATTTGGTGGTAAGGCGATGAAGATATTGCCTGCATATTCATCGATTCCCGGTGATTTCAAGCGGGAAGGTAACAAGTGGAATTCGTTCATCAGCAGATGGTTTTTTAATGGCCTGAGTAAGAGTGATTGGCCAAAACCAAAGCCGGAAGTAAGCGGGAAGCTGGCAATGCTGAATATTCAGGCATGCCTGTCTGATTTTGAGCCTAAACATGAGCACAAGATTGCCGGGGCGGCTTATCTCGCATCCCAGTGGTTTGAGTGACACCGCAATGCCCTTTCATGCAGAGGGCATGACGATGACACCCAGTCATCAGTAAAGCGCTTTAGTCGTCAAGGCTGAAGCCGTTGCGATTGTTTGCCTGAGATAACACTCGGGCCTTTTTTTTCATCTCAATGTCGATTCATGAAGTCGATATCGCAATGAACATAACCGAAAAAGGAAACCACCCGTGATGAATTATGCCATCGCAGGCGGCACCGTCATGGGTGCTGTCGAGAAAAACCAACGCAATCCCCTAATCGAACTTCTTATTCGCATTGCGCGAACCCTAAACCAAAAAGGTGACCCGCTATGAAATCACGCTACTTCAGCAAAGCACAGGAGCTATCCCGTGAAGCTGTCATGTACAGCAATGCGGATAAGTGGGCGGCAGCAATGAATATTCTTCGGAGGGCTTTTCAGCCATGAGACTGACATACAGCGACAGAAAAGAGATTGGCGCAATCATCGCTAAATTCACGGAAGAAGATAACGAGCGGATTTATGCAGAAGTGGACTGGCAGGTTAAGCAGATGAAGTCCAGCCCCCTGACACCTGTTTTGCGCAACCTTTGCAGTGACCATGTGGCATTCGAATTGGCTAGTGACGAGACAGACTGGCAGGTCGCGGTAGATGAATTCCTGTGGGACCGGCTTACCGACTACTACAAATTTCAGTATGCACTCGCGGTATTCATGGCGCGGCACCAGACGTGGGAGGCAGCATAATGAACCAGCAGCTGGTAAATCAGATTTACGAGATCGTTAACCCTCTCAAGGCTGAATTCGAGCAGGTTTGCTCTGAAAAGTCAGTGACGTTCCAGCGCGAGTCAGAGTTTGCGATGCAGATATTTGCTAACAACGATTATCTGGCCGGGGTGGCGGCGCAGAACGCCACATCTACCCGCAGCGCGATTATGAATATCTCAGCGATTGGAATCACGCTGAACCCTGCGCAGAAGCTTGCTTATCTGGTTCCAAGGAAAGGCGCTATCTGTCTCGACATCAGCTACATGGGCCTGATGCATATTGCTCAGCAGTCAGGAGCTATCAAGTGGTGTCAGTCTGCCATTGTTCGCAAGAACGATAAATTCATGCGTACCGGTATTGATATGCCTCCGCGTCATGAGTTCAACGAGTTCGACACGCAGGAGCAGCGTGGAGAAGTTGTCGGTGCTTACACGGTAATTAAAACCGATGAGGGCGACTACCTGACCCACACAATGCGAGCAGAGGATATCTACTCTATCCGCGACCGCTCAGAAGCATGGAAGGCATATAAGACAAAAGGAAAGGCCTGCCCATGGGTAACCGACGAAGAGCAGATGATACTCAAAACAGTTGTGAAGCAGGCGGCTAAATACTGGCCTCGCCGTGAGCGCCTGGATGCCGCTATCGACTACGTCAATACGGACGCCGGAGAGGGAATTAATTTTAATCAGAATCAGGCGCCGGAGAAGGATATCTCCCCTGCTTCGCTAGACACGCTACAGACCATTACTGACCTTCTCACGCAGATGGATAAAACGTGGGAGGCAGACATGCTACCCCTCTGCTCCAACATTTTCCGCAGGTCGATTAAGGCAGCGGACGAGCTTACTGAAATCGAAGCTATTAAGGCTCACGACTTCCTGTCGAAACGAGCTAAGGCGGCAGCATGATTGAGGCAGATCTGATACTGGAAAGGACGGGTGTAGATGTCAGGACTATTGAGCAAGGAAGCTCAGACTGGCACCGCCTGCGCCTCGGTGTCATTACCGCATCGTGCGTATCAAACGTCATCTCAAAGCCACGCAGCGGGACGAAATGGACGGACATGAAGATGTCCTACTTCCATGAGCTGCTGGCTGAGGTGTGCACTGGCGTAGCACCAGAGGTAAATGCCAAGGCGCTTGCGTGGGGCAAGCAGCATGAAGACTCAGCGAGAGCTCTTTTTGAGTTCACCACTGGCGCATCTGTAACTGAGGCACCAATCCTCTATCGCGATGATTCTTTGCGTACCGCGTGTTCACCTGATGGGCTTTGCAGTGATGGGCGAGGTCTTGAATTGAAGTGCCCTTTCACCTCTCGCGATTTCATGAAGTTCCGCCTTGGTAGTTTCGATGCCATCAAAAGTGCATACATGGCCCAGGTGCAATACAGCATGTGGGTAACGGGTAAGGATGCCTGGTACTTCGCAAACTATGACCCTCGCATGAAGCGTGAGGGCATTCATCACATCATCGTTGAGCGCGACGAAAAATACATTTCCGACTTTGAGGAAATGGTGCCGGAGTTCATCGAGAAAATGGACATCTCGCTCGCTGAAATAGGCTTCGAATTTGGCGACCAATGGAAATAATTTAACTGGCTGACTGCGGTCGACGGGAGATAGAGATATGACAGAGATTAAGCGTTATGAAGATGACATCGCCTCGCTTCAGGAGCAGCTATCCAGCTACTCAATGAGCGCAGGACAGGCTGATCAACGAAAAGCAGAGTCAGATGCTGTGCGAGTGGCGCTGGGTTTCTCTGCCGATTCGGATGATGTCGCGCCATGTGATTTGGTCGATGCGATCGCCGCGCTTCAGGAGCAGGTGCGGGCTGCTGAATCTAATAAGTGGAAGCCTGAATTTTGTCCGGTAACAAAGCGTCCGTTCTTCATGTGGATTGAGCGCCCAGGCGGCGGCATGGTTCCAACTTATGGCGGTCCATACGACAGCTACACCATCCCGGTTGTTGATAGTGATGGAGAGTTCTCATGCGAAAGATATGACCATGATGAAGGCGCATGGGTGGATGATGTCTGTCTTAGCCATCGCCTGATTGACGATCAGATGCATGTACTCGATGACGCTGCTCTCCGCGAGATTCGGGCGCAGGCTGTTGAGGGGTTTGCGGAGCATATCGCGTTTTACCATAGTGATTCAAAGTCTCACGCTCTGGATTACGCCGCCCGCATCCGCGCAGGAGAGTAGCCATGAAAACCGATGCAGCACGTAGAATCGTGGAAAATGGCGGCTTGCTGGCTAAAGATAGCGTACTTTCGATTATTGATTTTGCAGAAAGTGCAGAGCGAAAAATAAAGCAACTGATCTCTGACCTCAATCAGTCAAAGGCATCTCAGGAAGCGGCAGAGCGTGAGCGCGACGAGCTGCGCGCAGAGCGTGATGGGGCTATGGAATCCGCTCTTGCTGTTGCTGATGTATGGGTGCGCAGGGCAAAGGATGCCGAGGCCGAACTTGCACGGCGCGATGCTGCTGCGGGTGAGCCAGAATTCTACGTTCGCTATCGTTCAGATGGTGGCTATGAGGGTCCATTACATAAGGACGCGACAGAAGAATGCCGCAAACAATCCTGGTCACCACTCTACACCACCCCGCCAGCGGCCAGCGTGAACTCTCCGGTAATTCCGGAAGGTTGGAAAATTGTACCGACTGAGCTTACCCGTGGGATGCAAAACGCATGGGATTCCGCTCCAAATTGCAACGGAGATTATGAAGACGAGAACATGCGCAACGCATATCGCGCACTGATCGCATCAGCGCCATCTATTAAAGGTTGGAAGTTGGTACCGTTAAAAGCATTTCCGTCACAGTGGGCCGCAGGCCAGAAAGCTTTCGACTCCGCTGGCATTAACAAAATCGACCCAGTTTATCACGCCATGGTTGAAGCAGCGCCAGCGCCGGGAGGTGATGCTGAGTGACATCCCCGCAATAATCCTCGGCCTCGGAATGCTGATAGGCATTGCCATTTGCCTTAAAGAAATGTGAGCCACCCAAGCGGTGGTTTTTTTACGCCTGAATTACGGAGAGTAACCATGTATGCGGATATTTTAGACGAAGCAGCAGCACGCGAGCAGCAGCTGATTGAAGTGGCGCTGGCTAATCGCAAAGCACCGGAGCCACCATCGCCCGTATGTCGGAACGCAGACTGTGGCGAGCCATCACAGCCGGGTACGAGTTACTGCTGCCCGGAATGTCGTGAGGATGACGAGAGGTGGCAGCGGGCCATTCAGCAGCGCCGTGTAGCGTAAGGATGCGCCATGTCGCCAGCACAGGAAAACGCACTGCGGTCGGTAGCGCGACGGTGCCGGGCAGCGATTAAGTCCGACACTGAAGGCAAAACATCAGCCGAGAAAGACCTCATCACCACCCTTCTGTTAGACCAATTCACTAAACAAATAACCGCCCTGCCGCCTGGTAAATTTCGGCCAAGAGACTGGCTGGCTTACTACGTGCGCGTGGTGGATAAGGAGATTCGAATATGAGCGAAGCAACTATTTTAGATATGTGCTGCGGGTCAAGGATGTTCTGGCTGGATAAGCAAGATGACAGGGCCATTTTCTCAGACCGTCGATGTGAGGAGCATGTCCTTTGCGATGGTCGTCTTCTAAATATTTCCCCAGATGTGATCGCAGACTTCCGTAATCTTCCATTCGCCAATAATAGTTTCTCTCAAGTTGTTTTTGACCCACCACATCTTGATCGCGCTGGAGAAAATGGATGGATGCGAAAAAGTACGGAGTGCTAGACAGGGATGGTTGGCGCGAAGATATCCGAAAGGGATTTTCCGAAGCTTTTAGAGTGCTGCGACCACAAGGCACGCTGGTATTCAAATGGAATGAGACACAAATCCCTGTTCGCCGCGTCATTGAGCTAACTGACCAAAAGCCAACCATCTGGCAGCGTACTGGAAAGGGTGACAAAACTCACTGGATTCTCTTTCTCAAATCTTAACCCCTGCCCCATCTATCTACTGAGGTAACCTGGCGAACAACCACAGGTTCGATTCCCGTCAGGTTCGGTTCCCATCGGAGATACACTTATGCAACATCACCTGCAGCCAGACTCGCTGGTTGACCTGAAATTCATCATGGCCGATACTGGTTTTGGAAAGACCTTCATCTATGACCGCATCAAAGACGGCACCCTGCCTAAAAGCAAGCTGATACATGGCCGCGCCCGCTGGCTATATCGTGACCACTGCGAATTCAAAAACAAGCTCCTGAATTGCCTTAATGGGTAAATGTGCGGGTAAAAACAAATCCACTTCTGAAATATCCCTTCCTTATCAATCCCCTGCCATACTGATTCGATGTATGCAGGGGACACCATTTCTTAGTTCGCCTCCGTTCGCTCAGGTTCCTCCCCAACCCTTTATCATCCATATAAACAGCATTTGTCGTCCGCTGACGTTCGCATGAGATCGTTGACTGCCAGATTCTTTTGCGGGCATATTGTGGGCACACTGCAAAATGATCACGGATTTATGCCCACATGCTTACGGTAAAGCAAATCGACTCAGCTAAACCTGCGGAAAAATCATATCGCCTCGCAGTGGCAGGAGGGCTTTTGGCCGAGTCCGTCAAGGTGGTGTAAATTCAGATCCAGCCTTCCGGTCCGGTAATATGTCTGTTAAGCGCTGAGTGGCAGCGCCTCGATTACATCGTTTTCAGGGCACTGTTGCAAAGTTATTGATGAGTTAGCCTTTCGTGTTATTGAAAGGTCTTATCTTTCAAAGACTCTGCTCACCAGACGCATCTCGCCTAGGGATGCCCCAAATAAAATGATTCTGCCTGACCTTTCCGTAGCGCCCGCATCACTTCAATGCCTTTGATTGTGGCGTAAGCCGTCTTCATTGATTTGAAGCCCAGCGTGGCGTTGATTATCCGTTTC